>Ga0172372_10001439_pt1 | contig 36868 bp, 25 predicted proteins | sample LakKiv5m_2_FD_114544 | JGI IMG/M metagenome (GOLD analysis project Ga0172372, IMG submission 114544) | Freshwater microbial communities from Kabuno Bay, South-Kivu, Congo - kab_092012_9.5m | ecosystem: Environmental > Aquatic > Freshwater > Lake | place: Democratic Republic of the Congo...
GTCGTCTTTGCCCATCAGTTTCTGCTCCCAGCGAAAAGGGCAGTGGTCCGTGGCCACGACCTGAACAAGCCCCTGGTTCAGGCCAGCCCAAAGCGCCTCCTGGTCTTTCTTCTGGCGCAGCGGTGGGCTCATGACCCACTTGGCCCCTTGGAAATTCTGTTCGTACAGCGAGGCATCGAGCAGCAGGTACTGAATGCAGGTTTCCACAAAGACATTCTGGTTGCGGCGGGTGGCATTTCGCGCGGCGTTGAGGGCCCCTTCGCAGGTCAGGTGCACGATGTAGCCCGGGCATCCGGTGTAGTGCGCCATGTCGATGAAGCGCGCGCTGGCTTCGGCTTCGGTCACTTCCGGCTGGGAGAGGTAGTGGTACAGCGGAGCCATCTTGCCTTCCGCGCGGTGTTTGGCGACCAGATAATCAATCATGTCGCCGTTGGTGGCGTGCACATTGATCAGGCCGCCGTGTTTTTTTACCTCCTGCATCAGCCCGACCATCTGGCTGTCGTTGATCATCAGCGCGCCTTTGTAGGCCATGAAGGTCTTGAACGACGTGATGCCCTCGTCTTCGATCATGCCGCGGATTTCGGCACGGGTGTTTTCGTTGAAATCGGTGACGGCCATGTGGAAGCTGTAGTCGCCCACGGCGTTGCCATTGCTTCGGCCCTGCCATTCGTCCAATGCACTGCGCAGGCTTTTGCCCTGCGTCTGCAGCACAAAATCAATAACGGTGGTGGTGCCGCCAAAAAGTGCGGCGCGGGTGCCGGTTTCGTAGCTGTCGCTGCTGAAGGTGCCCATGAAGGGCATGTCCAGGTGCACGTGCGGATCCACGCCGCCGGGCATGACCAGGAGTCCGCTGGCGTCGAGTACGCGGTCGGCGGGCATGTCCAGGTGTTGCCCGATGGACGAGATCTTTTCGCCCGAAATGAACACATCAGCGAAATAATCATCCGTTGCAGTGATGATGCGGCCGTTTTTGATCAGGATGCTCATGGGGACGAAAGTGTGCTGCGATTCACGTTGTTTTTCATGAGAAGGCCGTAAACGACTCCGCTCAGCCCGAAGCCAACGAACCAGGCGTAGTCGTAAAGCGCATTGAGCCAGCCGGGAAAGGTGTCGGGACCTGCCCAACCGACCGTGGTTAAAAAGCCAGGCACGTTGGGCAATATGCCGATAACCAACCCGGTGATGGCGTGCGGGTTGAAGCCTTTCGTAAAGCTATACCGCCCGCGGGCATCGTACAAATCGGGAAGGGACAGTTCGCGGTGGCGGATGAAGTAATAGTCGGCGATCAGGATGCCGCCGACGGGCCCGAGCAGGCTGGAATAGCCCACAAGCCACGTGTAAATGTAGCCGGTGGGATCTGCGATCAGTTTCCAGGGGAAAATCAAAATGCCGATGGCGCCGGTGATGTACCCGCCGATGCGGAAGTTGATTTTGGCAGGCCAAAAATGCGCGAAATCGTTGGCGGGGCTGACGATGTTAGCCGCGATGTTGGTGGCCAGTGTGGACAGGGCTACCGCGATCATCGCAATGCTGACCAGGACTTTGCTCTCAAACCGGCCGGCCAATTCTACCGGATCCCAAATGGTGGTGCCAAACACGATGGTGGTGGCGGAAGTGACAACCACACCCACGAAGGCGAAGAGCGTCATGCTGGGCGGCAGGCCGAGCATTTGCCCGTTGATCTGCGCTTTCTGCGAGACCGCGTATCGTGTGAAATCGGGAATGTTCAGCGACAACGTGGCCCAGTAACCCACCATGCCGGTGAGGGCCGGAAAGAAAAAGGCGAAAAACTCCGGGGTGCTTTGCAGCCGTGACGGGGTTGCCAAAATGGGCCCGAGGCCTTTGGCTGCAACGATGGCCCAAATCAACAACGCCAGGGCAGCAAGCGGTAAAAACAACGCTTTGAACACCAGAAGTTTTCTTATGCTGTCAACCCCCAGGTAAACCACCAGCATGTTGATCAGCCAAAACGCAATAAAACATATGGCGGGACCGGTTTCCAGCGACCAGGAGGGCGGGAAAATCGGAGGAAGGGTTTCGAGTGCCGGCAGCCACAGTCGCATCATCTGATAGAGCGCAAAACCGCCAATCCAGGTCTGGATGCCGAACCATCCACAGGCCACAATCGCGCGGAGCATGGCCGGGATGTTGGCGCCCACCGTGCCAAAACTGGCCCGCGCAAAGACCGGGAAAGGGATGCCGTACTTAGCCCCGGCATGGCCGTTCAAAATCATCGGCACCAACACGATGGAGTTGCCCAGAAAAATCGTGAGGATCGCCTGCCACCAGTTCATGCCGCCGTCAATCAGCGAGCTGGCCAGCATGTAGGTGGGAATGCACAAACTCATGCCGATCCAAAGGGCCGCGTAGTTCCAGGTGGTCCAGGTGCGCTGCCCGGGGGCCACCGGCGCCAGGTCCGGGTTGGACAGGGCGGAGTTCTCCAAGGGCGGGGGTTGGGGCGGGGGTTGGAGAGACATGGGGGTGATGCGATGGAATGAGTGCTATCCCGTCACGGCGGCATCGGCGATTTTAAGGGCTTCGCTGATGATGGCCAGGCCTTCGTCAATCTGCTCGCGCGTAATGATCAGCGGCGGCGCAATAAAGACATAGGACCATCGCACGAAGGTGTACAGCCCCAGTTCCCGCAACTTGGCCGCCACTTGGTTCATGACAGCCATCTCGTCGGGTTTGGCGTTAAAAGGCGCCATCGGCTCCTTGGTCTGGCGGTTTTTAACCAGTTCCAGGCAACCGAGCAGGCCGGTGTTGCGCCAGTCGCCAATAGACGGGTGAAGGGCTTTCATCGCTTCGATGCGGCTGTCCATGTAGGCGCCCATCGCGGCGGCGTTCTCAATCAGGCCGTCGTCTTCGTAGATTTTGATCGTTTCCAGCGCAGCTGCGCAGGCTACCGGATGCGCGGAGTAGGTGAGTCCGATGGCCATGACCACGTCGTCAAATTTGGCGGCGATGCGATCCGAAACCATCAGGCAACCGAAGGGCAGGTAGCCGCACGTGAGGCCCTTCGCCATGCAGATCATGTCCGGCACGATGCCGTGGTGCTCAAAGCCGAACCACTTGCCCGTGCGACCGAAACCGCTCATGACTTCGTCGATGATCAGCAGGATGCCGTGTTGATCGCAGAGTGCGCGCACGGCGCGGAGGTAGCCTTCGGGGTATTTGAGGCAACCGGAGGAACCGCTTTCGCCTTCGAGCACAATGGCCGCAATGTTGCCTGGCGATTCGTACGCGATGATGCGTTCCAGGCTGTGGACGGCCTCGCGCAGATGACTTTCGGCCCCGTACTCCCAGCGGTAGGCAATCGGCAGATCAAAATGAACGAAGTTGGGCGCTTGCTGGCTGTCCACGGGCAGTTTGCGCGGATCACCGCTGGCGCTCATGGCCCCGCTGCTGGAGCCGTGGTAGCTCTGGTAACGGCTCAGAATCTTGTGTCGTCCGGTGTACAGGCGCGCCAGTTTGATGGCGTTTTCAATGGACGTGGCGCCGCACAACGTAAAAAAAGCTTTGTTGAGGTCACCAGGGCAGATTTCAGCCAGCTTTTTGCCCAGCTCCCCCCGCACCTGCGTGACGCAGCTTGGCGTGACGTAAGCCACTTGCTGCATCTGCCTGACTACTGCCTCGGTGACCCGCTGGTTGCCATGCCCGATGTTCACGTTCATCAAGCCGCTGCTGAAGTCGATGATCCGGTTGCCGTCGTAATCGTACAAATACACCCCTTCGCCGCGTTCTATCGCGAGCGGAGAAATGCCTTTCTGCTTGCTCCACGAAAACAGCGTGTAATCCAGGTTGTCCTGGATGATTTGTCTGGAGATAGAAGATGTTGTGATTTTCATGTGGGCAATTGATACTATGTTTCGCAGCTGGCAAACTAAGTCTGGAGATCATTAAAAAACTCAATCAATTTGTCTATTGTAAAATACGGGTTTCGCTGATGTTTTGGATAGTCAGTTTGGCCATTTCTTCTAAGTGCTTTTGCTCTAACAATTGCAGTATCTAAACCATTTCTCAATTCTTCGTAATGTTTGAACTTTGTCTTGTGGTAGTTTGGCCATTTAGTTCTTAGATAGCGAAAGGCCTCTGTTCCATTCTGAAAACTTCTACCACAGTTTTCAAAATGTAAAATAAACCAATGCTCAATGCTAATTGAACTGAAAGCAATACAGAATTCTTCAGACTCAATAATGCTGAATGCTTTTTGTAATTGTGGCCAGTTGTCATGGTCAAAAAATAACCATATAGAATCATATGCATTTTTCTGAGCCTTTGCCTTTCTTTTGCGCTTCCTGGCTTCTTCGGCTAACCCTTGGGGATCATTTCTTGAATTATAGTCAATTTCAATTGAAACTGACCTTTGCAGTTTTCTAGGCAATTCACTCTGCAGGGATTTAGCATACAGATACTCTGTGAGTCCTTCGCAGATAATTAGAATTCTCTTATTAGGTATATTAATCATCATTGCTCTGCATTTCTATAATGAAATCAGAATCGTTAATAATCGGCGTAGCTCCGAAGCGTCCTGATGAATACCACTTATCTAAAGGCGTGCCTAATCGAATGCCTTTTATGTCAGAGCACCTGAATAGGGTTGTTGATCCAAATTCATCCTTCTCTGTAAACCAAACTTGGTCTCGTCTGAAGCTATCGTTAGATAGCTGTGTAACGTCGTGAGTTGCAAAAATTAACTGTGAATTTCTTGGATTTGTCATTTCATTATGAAACAAATTTATCAAGAATTGAGTAATGCTTGGGTGCATGTTTTTCTCAAACTCATCAACGATCAGGACTCTTCCAGATTCTAACGCATCCAAAATAATTCCACCTATAACAAATAGACTTTTAGTGCCAGTAGATTCTTCATCTATTTCAAAATTTTCAACACCTACTTCAATACTTCCATCAAAAACAGAATGCTGAGTCCTTATATCATATTTGTATTGCTCTTGAAAACTACTCCTGATGTCTTCCGGCATGTTACTTGGAAAATTATAGCTACTCCAATCTACTTCTTCTGCCTGAATACCAATAATGCCTGTATCTAGAGCACAAATAAGTTTATTGAATCGCTTGGAAAAATTTGAATTCTTGTTTTCAGCAAGTCGTTTGGCATATAGTTTACTGAGTGAAGTTTCACGATAGTCCTCCAGGAAGGGAAAAACCATGATGCCCTCACCAAAAAAAGCAAACGGATCGAGTGCAGACTCTACATTATTTTCCGCTGCTTTTGACAGGAACAATTGATTTGGAAGCAGGAGCTTTTCAATCGTTTTTTTTCCTCCTTTGTAAGATTCTCCAAATTTTATCGGAATGCCTAATTGCCGAGAGAAAAGCAAAGTGCGAACAGAATTAGGAAAATGGGAAAGTTCCTCAAACTCAATTTTTTCTCTGGAGAAAGCAACATGATAATGATAAATATTTTCTCTATGAGAAAATTCTATCTCTATCGATACTGGAGAGACTACATTTTTAACACTTAGCTTGAATGGTTCATACGGGGCAATTTTTTCGCCCGGCTTAAAAGTAGATGATCTTAAGACTAAATATTCAAGTGCCTTAAATGCTCTTAAAAATCCGCTCTTTCCTGATGCATTCGGACCATAGATAACTGCTGTCTTAGTTAACTTGTTGTTGCCGCCTTGGAAGGTGTTTGACTTCAGACCTCGAAGGCTTGTCTGTATCATTGAAAACTCCGCAATATCACGTATAGATCTAAAATTCGTTACGCTAAATCTGATTAACATCTCATTAAATTTCTACAAAAGTCGCTGAAATCCCACTGGCACACAAGGATTTTGGCATAATTTTACTTTTTTTTCGCAAAAAAGTACTTTAGATTGGACCTCCCTTCTTGTTCAACTCATCCAATTCACGCCCGCCTCCGGATTCCACTTGACGGTACTTTTCTTCAGCTTGGTCCAAAACTCAATGGAGCTTTTGCCGGTAATGTCCCCTACCCCGAACTTGCTCTCGTTCCAGCCGCCGAAGCTAAAGGGCTCGCGCGGCACGGGCACACCGACGTTGACGCCGATCATGCCCGCGCTGGCCCGGTCGATGATGTAGCGGGCCATACCCCCGTTTTGGGTAAACACGCTGGCGGCGTTGCCGTAGGGATTGGCGTTTTGTATGGCCAATGCTTCATCGACGGTTTTGGTGCGCATAATGGAGATGACGGGTCCGAAGATTTCTTCGCGCGCCACGCTCATGGCCGGGGTCACAAAATCAATGACCGTGGGCCCAACATAGGTTCCGTTCTCTTTGCCGTTGACCACTGCGTTGCGCCCGTCCAAGAGCACTTTCGCACCATCGCGCTCGGCTTCACCGATGTAACGCTCGATTCGCTCTTTGGATTCGCGGCTGATCACCGCGCCCAAATTGACGCCGGGCACGATTTTGCGGGCTTCGTCGCAGATTTTGGCGATGATGGCGTCCACATTGCCCACGCCTATCATGGCGGATGCGGCCATGCAGCGCTGGCCCGCGCAGCCCGACATAGAAGCCGCTACGTTTTGCGCCGTCATGTCGGGAATGGCATCGGGCAAAACCATCAGGTGGTTTTTCGCGCCGCCCAACGCCAGGCAGCGTTTGTAGTGTTGCGTGGAACGCTGGTACACGATTTTAGCCACTTTGGTGGAGCCCACGAACGACACGGCCTGAATGTCCGGGTGGTCGCAGATGGCTTCAACGATTTCCACGTCACCGTTGACGATGTTGAACACGCCGTCCGGCAGCCCGGCTTCGCGCAGCAATTCGGCCAGACGACCGCAGCTCAGCGGCACTTTCTCGGACGGCTTCATGATCAGGCAATTGCCAAGTGCGATGGCGTTCGGGATGGTCCAGTTAGGCACCATCGACGGGAAGTTGAAGGGCACGATCGACGCCACCACGCCCAGGGGGACATGCTCGGTTCGGCACTCGACGCCGCGGCTGACCTCGAGCAATTCGCCCGTCACCAACTGCGGCAGCGAAGTCGCAAACTCCGTCAGCTCAATGCTCTTTTCAATCTCCGCTACCGACTCGCCGTAAGTCTTGCCGTTCTCGCGGCTGATCAGCTCGGCCAGCTCCGGCAGGTTCTTCTCCAACAGCGTCTTGTAGCGGAAAAACACCTGCACCCGCTCTTTGATCGGGGTTTTGCTCCAACCGGGGAAGGCCGCTTGCGCGGCCTTTACGGCCGCGTCCAGATCGGCCGCCGTGCTCATGCCCACCGTGGAGAGCAGCGCACCGTCCAGGGGGGAAATGACGTTCAGCGAGCGCGAGCCCGAGGCCGGAACAAACTTTCCAGCGATGTAATTGGGGGTGGGGGGATACATCATGTTGGGCTTAACTTTTCAGGGGGACGTCAGGCCTTTGCCCGAGCGTTAAAATAGGCAGGATGCCCGGAAAAATTGGTTTGAGGAACCTAATGGCCGCGGATGCACGTTTTCTAAGACCGGTGCGCATGAAAGATACTCTGACGCTGTTGCTTATCGCCCTGCGCCCCTTCGCCGGAATAGCCCAAAGCCCCATCATCGAGGGCTTTCGGGTGGCTCAGGTCGGGGACGCCGTCCAACTGGACTGGTTTATCCCTCAGGGGCTGAGCTGCCTGAACATGGAAGTGCAGCGCAGCGAGGACAGCCTGGCTTTTGAGACGCTGACCACGGTTTTTGGGCTTTGCGGCAGCAACGACAGCGATTCGCCTTACGATTACAGCGACCGGGAGCACGTCCCTGGCCGGCGGACCTATTGGTACCGGATTTACGCCTCGAGCGGGACGGTAGTTTCAGCGGCCATTCGGCTGAACTACCGGCAGTTTGAGCCCGGACAGCTGATCCTGAGCCCGAACCCTCTGACGGACGCGGGAACCGCGCAGTACCTCAGCCTCAGCGGCGAGAACCTGAGCCTTCGTTGGGTCAACGCACAGGGCCAGGAAGTCCGGACGCAACTGCCCGGAGCACCGGGGCAATTCGACCTACGACGGGACAACCTGCCCGGCGGCGTTTATGTGCTGCAGGTGATCAGTGAAAACGGGGAAGTGCGGGATAACCGGAAGCTGGTTTTGCCGTGAAACGGGCTTTGATACGGGGCCATGAGCGCGCCCGGATGCCGATCTCCTACTCCGCCACCACCACGTAGTACTGCTTTTTGCCTCGCTGAAAGAGCAGGTAGCGGTTGTTGAGCAGGTCGGCGGTGCTGACCACGCGGTCTTCGGCCAGGCCCTTTAACTTGTTGAGGGCCAGGGAGTTCTCTTTTAGTGCCCGGCGGATTTCGCCGCGGGAGGGCAACACGGCGCAGTCGGCGAGCAGGTCCACCACGCCCAAACCCTGCTCCAGCAACTGCCGCGACACGCTAAAACGCGGCACCCCGTCAAAGACGTCGTCGAAGGTTTCGGCGTCGAGCGAGGTCAGCTCATCGGCGGTGCTTTGCCCGAACAGAATGCGCGAGGCCGCCTGGGCAGTAGCCAGGTCCTCAGGGCCGTGGACGCGCAGGGTCAGGTCTTCTGCCAGGCGGGTCTGGGCCAGCCGCTGCTGGGGCGCCTGGGCGTGCTCCGCTTCAATGGCCAGAATGGTTTCGGGCTCCAGAAACGTGAAAATGCGCAGGTAGCGGAGCGCGTCTTCGTCGGAAGTATTCAGCCAGAACTGGTAAAAGCGGTAGGGCGACGTGCGTTTGCGGTCCAGCCAAACGTTGCCTTGTTCACTTTTGCCAAATTTTTTGCCGTCTGCCTTGGTAATCAGGGGAAAGGTCATGGCGTACGCTTCGCCGCCGAGTTTGCGCCGAATGAGTTCGGTGCCCGTGGTGATGTTGCCCCATTGGTCCGATCCGCCGGCCTGCAGGGTGCAGCCGCGGGTCTCGTACAGGTGCAAAAAATCGTAGCCCTGGGCCAGCTGGTAGGTGAATTCCGTGAAGGAAATGCCCGTTTCCAGGCGTTTTTTGACCGACTCTTTCGCCATCATGTAGTTGATGGAGATGTGTTTGCCCACATCGTGGATAAAGGCCAGGTAGCCCATGTCCTTGAACCAGTCGTAATTGTTGAGCACTTCGGCGGCGTTGTCGCCGGAAAAGTCCAGAAAACGGGCCAATTGGGCTCCTACGGCCTGTTCGTTATGGCGAAGGGTGCGCTCGTCAAGCAGGTTTCGCTCGTCGGATTTGCCGGAGGGGTCGCCGATCATGCCAGTGGCCCCGCCGATGATGGCCAGTACCTTGTGCCCCCGGCGCTGCAGGTGGCGCAGAATCATGACGGGCACAAAATGGCCGACGTGGAGCGAATCGGCGGTCGGGTCAAAGCCGATGTAGGCCGTGAGGGGGCCCTTTTCCAGGGTTTCTTCGGTGCCGGGCATGATGTCGTGCAACAGCCCGCGCCAGCGCAATTCCTCGATCAGGGTCATGTTTGGGGGCAGGAAACCGGGATTTTTGGGGTTAGCTTCGGTCCTATCGGCAAAGATAGAGGCAACCGTGAACCCAAGGGCCAGTTTGAACGTATGTAGCTTTGCAGCCATCCGTGTCACAGCCGGGCGGGGAGCGATGCAGCAAATAGTTATGCACAGTAGGGGCATAACGAAGTGCCCCCCCCTTCGCCCGAAACCCGATTTTGTTATCTTTCCGGAACTGTTTTGAACTACCTCAGCCACTATTATTGCGAATACCCGGAGGACCGGCCCTACTTCGTTCTGGGGCTAATCCTTCCGGATCTGGTGAGGGAGTTGGAGCCCCGCAAAATCCGGTTTGTGCCCGAAGAATTGCGCGACTCGGATAACGAGCTTTTTAACCAGCTCAACCGGGGCATTTTGCGGCATCTGGAGGTGGACGGCGCCTTTCACAGTTCCGCGTTTTTTCACGACAACGTGGAGCGGATCAAGGGCTGGCTGCTGCAGCACAGCTATGTGAGCATCCCGTCGCGGATTCCGGTTTTTGCCCACGTTTTGCTGGAGCTGATGTTGGACCGGGTTATCATCAAACGCGAGCCCAATTCTATGGAGGCCTTTTACGGCGCCCTGGAGCAGGTGGAGGAGTCTGTTCTGGTGGAATTTTTTCAACAAAATGGAATTGTCCAGCGCCCGCAGGCCGTGTACCAGCGTGTCCGGTATTTTTGCAAGGACCGCTTCCTGTACCGCTATCCGGGCAATGACATGATGTTGTATGCGTTGAATGTGCTGAACCAAAAGGTTGGCCAGTCGGTGATTGCCATCGAAGATGAGGTCCGTTTGCTGGAAACTATTGAGCGGACGGAACTAATGCTGGATGGCGATGCGTTAACCATCTTTGACGAGCTCAGACCCTCATAATTTTTCTATGCGTCTTTCTACACTGCTGTCGCGGTGCCTGCTGCTGTTTTTGGTCGGGGGAATGGCCTTGACGGCTTCGGCGCAGGTGCGCAAATACAGCAACGAGTTCCTCAACATTGGCATCGGAGCCCGCTCGCTGGCGATGTCGGGAGCCACGTCTGCGGTCATCGGCGACGTGACTTCGGCCTACTGGAACCCGGCAGGTCTGGCCGGGGTATCAAGCGATGTGCAGATCGGTGCCATGCACAGCGAGTACTTCGCCGGGATTGCCAAATACGATTACGCCGCGGTAGCCATTCCGGTCAAAGGCGGCGACCGCCACCTGGGCATTTCCATGATCCGTTTCGGGGTGGACGACATCCCGAATACGCTGTTTTTGTTTGAGCCCGATGGCAGCATCAACTACGACAACATCACGTCGTTTTCGGTAGCCGATTACGCGTTTTTGCTCAGCTACGCGCAAAAGCTGAAGGTCGAAGGGCTGCGCGTGGGCGGCTCGGCCAAAATCATTTACCGCAATGCCGGCAGCTTTGCGCAAGCCTGGGGTTTCGGCCTGGATCTCGGCCTCCAGTACGCCCGGAACAACTGGCGCTTCGGACTGACCGGAAGGGACATCACCACCACGTTTAATGCCTGGTCTTTTTCGTTTACCGAAGAGGAAAAGGAGGTGCTGCAAAACACAGGCAACGTGATACCCGAGAGCAGCTACGAGATCACCGCGCCGCGCATCGTGCTCGGGGTAGGCTACGACTGGGACATTTCGGACAAGTTCGGGATGCTGGCGGAAGTGGATATACACGCCACTACCGACGGGCGCCGCAACACGCTGGTTTCCGCAGATCCCATTTCATTGGACCCAAACATGGGGCTGGAACTGGATTACGCCGACTTCCTCTTTTTACGGGCGGGTATGGGCAACATCCAGCAGGCCACCTCTGACGAAGATCTGGAGAAGCGCTACCTGGTGCAACCCAACCTGGGGCTGGGCATCCGCTTCAAAGGGGTGCAACTGGATTATGCCTACACTAACCTGGGCAACCGCGATCAACTGCTCTATTCCAACATCTTTTCGCTGATGCTGGACATTAACAAACGCAGCGGCGAAAAGTCAACTCAAAAGGACGCTGAATGATGAAGCGTTTACTCCTGGCCTTGTGTTTGCTCGCCCTCGCTCCTACCCTGTCGGCCCAGCTGTATGGGAACGAGTGGATTCGCCACGATCAGGCGTATTTCAAGTTAACGGTCAAAGACGAAGGTCTGGTGCGTCTGGACAGCACGGAACTGGCGGCCGTTCTGGGCCCGGCCGGTTTTGATCTGGCCAGCATTGACCCGCGGAGCCTGCAGCTTTTCCACGATGGGCAGGAGCAATACATCCACGTGCAGGGCGAAGCCGATGGCTTCTTCCACAACGGCGATTACCTGGAGTTCTTCGGCAACACCAACGACGGGGGCTTTGACACGCTGCTCTATGAATCTGCATCGCTGATGCTCCATCAGGAGTTCAGCCTCTTCAACGACACGGCGGCTTACTTTTTGACCTGGAACAGTTCTACGGCCAACCGCCGCCTGGAGGCCGTGGTTAACGATCTGACCGGCGCACCGAATGCGGATGCCTGGATTACGTTCACGGCCAAGAATTTCTTCAAAGTGCTCAGCCAGTTTAATGCCGGGGGCGATCTGTCCACGGTGTTCAGCAGCCAGTACACCGACGGCGAAGGTTTCACGGAGGCAGCATTTAACAAGACAACCGCCACGCGCACGCTGGCCACGCCGGATGTATATGCGCCATTGGCGGCTGAAGCGCGCATGAAGGTGGTGCTGGCCGCTACGGGCATTGACGTGCACAGAACCCAGCTCAGCGTAAACGGCACATCGATTGCCGATGATGTGTACGGCGGCTACTCCGTGCGGCGCTACGATTTCGCGGTGCCTGCCCTGGCCGCCTCCAACAGCGTGGTCGTTACCGCGGCAGGAACCGGCACCAACGACCGCCAGCGCTTCTCCCTGGTTCGCTGCGATTATGCCCGCCACCCTACGCTCAGCGGCCAGACCCGAACGCTTTTTCAGGTGAATTCGGAGCCGGTGGCCGACCGGGTGATCGGGATCAAAGGTTTTTCCACCAGCAGCCTAGATCCGATTCTGTACGACCTGACCAACCACAAACGCATCCTGGGCATCCGCTCGGGCGATTCCGTGTTTTTCCGGCTGAACTATGAAGCAGCCGGGGCGCAGCTCTACCTGCACAGTGCCTCCACCAGCATCATCCGCAATTACCTGACCTTTGAACCGGTCACCTTCACCGACTTCAGTAATCCGGTAAACCAGGGCAACTTCGTGATGCTGGTGCATCCCATCCTCCGCCGCGACGCCGATTCGGTGGACTGGGTAGAAGCATACCGGGCCCATCGGGCTTCGCCAGCCGGCGGCAACTGGAACGCCATTATCGTGGACATCAACGAGGTTTACGATCAGTTTGGTTCCGGCATCCGCAAACACCCGATGGCTATTCGCCAGTTTGCGCATTTCATCACGGAGCAGTTCGAAACCCCGGCGGAAAACCTGTTTCTGGTGGGCCACGGCCGCGTGTACAACGACTACCGCAACAGCAGCACCAGCTACAACCTAACGTACATTCCCACCTGGGGGCATCCCGGCTCGGATCTGCTGCTGGCCTCGCGGCGCGGCAAAATTGCCCCGGTGCTGAATGTCGGGCGCCTGGGTGCGCGCGATGCCGACGATGTCCGCGTGTATTACGAGAAAATGCTCGAGTTTGACGCGCGGCAACAAGACCCGGTGCAAACAGTGGCCAACAAACTGTGGATGAAGAACATTCTGCACTTTGGCGGCGGCATCAGCGCCCTGGAACAGAGCACCTTCCGCGGTTATCTGGAGGAATACGCCTCCATGGTGCAGGACACTGCTTTCGGGGGAAAGGTCACGTCGTTTTACAAGACCAGTACCGACCCGATCACCTCGCCGCCCAAAGAGACGATTGATTCCTTGCTGCAGGCCGGGGTTTCGCTGATGACTTTTTTCGGCCACAGCTCCATCAACACCTTTGACTACAACATAGGAGATCCTCTGGAATTCCCGATAGAGGGAAAATACCCGGTCCTGTTCAGCAACGGTTGCGTAACGGGCCAGATGCATCAGAGCACGGTGAGCCTGAGCGAATTGTACGTGCTTGGAGAGGATGCCGGAACCGTAGCTTTTGTGGCGGCCTCGACCTTTTCGTTCGCCACCGGTCTGCACGGCTTTGCCCGCGTGTTGTACCGCCAATTGACCGGGTCGTCGTACAACCAGCCGATGGCCGCCGCCATCCGCAACAGCATCGCCACCCTGGAAGACGGTGCCGGCGCGGTTACGCGTCTGGCCATGGAGCACACCACCATGCACGGCGATCCGTCTATCCGCTTGAACACCCACGCTAAGCCGGATTATGCCATTGAAGCGCCGTACGTAAGTTTCAGCCCGGAACTGGTTTCGGTGGCGGCCGACAGTTTTGACGTGCAGGTGCAGGTATTCAACCTGGGCATGGCCATTGACTCCGCCTATTTTGTCACCGCAAGGCGGAGTTTCCCCGACGGAAGCAGTGCAGAACTGGTTCAACGCGTTAAGGCATCCATTTACCGCGACACCGTGACCTTCCGGTTCCCGGTTGACCCGCTGAAGGGAGTCGGTTTGAACAACGTGGAAATCCGCGTGGATGCCCAGGGCGAAATTGACGAGCTTGACGAATTCAACAACATCCTCGGGCTGTCTCTGATTGTCAGCTCGGAAGATGCTATTCCCGTCTGGCCTTACGATTACGCAATCGTGTCTGCTCCGGTAGATGCGGTCAAGGCATCCACAGCCAACCCCTTCGCTCCCGAACGGCAGTACGTCTTCCAGATGGACACCACCGAGCTTTACAACAGCCCTTTGTTCCGCGAACAGCGGGTGGTGAAGAGCGGCGGTGTAGTGCAGTGGGAAAACCCAGCACTTCCCTGGCTGGATTCAGCCGTGTACTACTGGCGCGTCAGCCTCGATACGCTCTACGACAACGACCTGAACTGGCGCCAGCATAGCTTTGTTTACCTTCCCGAGTACGAACCGGGCTGGAACCAGAGCCATTATTACCAGTACCTGAACGACCGCTTCAACAACGTCCGGTTGGACCCGGACCGCGTGTTTCGCTTTGTGAACAACGTCCGCGTCCTGGACTTTCAAACCGGGGGAACGCAGTGGTTCCAGGTCATTTCCTACTTGGACAATAATCAACAGGCCTTCGGCTCCTGCGCTAACGAGGGTTTTGTGGTGTTTGTGTTTAATCCGGCCAACGGCATACCCTGGTACAGTTACAATACCGGCGCCAACGTGGGCCGCTACGGCGACTACTATTGCTCGGGGGAACCCACGCAAAACTTCATCCAGTACCGCACGAACCTGGCCACGGAGCGGGAAGCACTCTTCCGCCTGCTTATGGATACCGTGCCGGACGGGTATTACGTGGGCGCCTACACCACCACCGTAGAACCGAATTACGTCACCTTTTCTACGGAAAAATATGCCTGGGGCGCGGACAGCCTGACCCTGATGGATGCCTTTCAGTTTTACGGGGCTGAAGCCATTTTAGGCTTTGATACGCTTTCGTACAAGCCCCCTTATGCTTTCTTCGGCCGTCGGGGCTTTCCGGAGGTTGCGGAGGAAGTTTTTGGCGCCTCGCAGACCGAACTCATCAATGCCTCTTTTAACATTCCAGGCTTTTGGGTCGAAGGGGTGTTTACGACGCCCCAAATTGGTCCCGCAGCCACCTGGAACCGCTTGGAATGGCGCAGCAGCAGCCTGGATGACGTGCCTACCGATGAGCAGACCGTACAGATTATTGGCATCAACCCGTCGGGCGTAGAGAGTGTGCTGGCTGCGGGCGTACATGGCTCCGATACGTCGCTGGCCTGGATTGATCCGGTGGCCTGGCCCTACCTGCGCCTGAGCCTGAACACCCGCGATGATTCCCTGCGAACACCGACTCAATTGGAATACTGGCGGGTGGTGTACCAGCCGGTTCCTGAAGCGGCACTGAATCCCAATGCGGTCTTCAGCCTCAACACCGACAGCCTTTTCCAGGGGGAACCGCTTGAACTGCAGATCGCCTCGGACAACATCAGCGATTGGGACATGGACAGCTTGCTGGTTCGCTTTGAAGTCATCGACCAGAGCAACAACCGGCACCCGGTTACTTATGCGCGCCAGGATTCCCTGCTCAGCGGCGATCGTCTGGTGCACAACATAAGCATTAATACGGCAGAGTTCCCGGCGGGCAACAACCTGTTGTTCATCGAAGTTAACCCGGATGATGATCAACCGGAGCAATACCACTTCAACAACCTGGGTCTGTTGCGGTTCCACGTCACGGGAGACGATATCAATCCCTTTCTGGACGTGACCTTTGACGGCGCCCGCATCCTGGATGGCGACCTGGTCTCTGCCAAACCCGAGATCCTCATTCGCCTGACGGATGAGAACCCGATTCTGGCCCTGGATGACACCACGCACATGGCCTTGCGCCTGGTTTACCCGGATGGCAATGAACGGCGCATTCACTACAACAATCCCATCCTGACGTTCACGCCAGCGCCGGCCTCACTCGCTCCTTCCAGCGACAACCGGGCCGAAATTGCGTTGAAACCCACCCTGGAGCAGGACGGAGTGTACACCCTGATCGTCAGCGGCAAAGATGCCAGCCAGAACCCTGCAGGGGAATTGGATTACCGCATTCGCTTTGAGGTCATCAACAAAGCCATGGTCAGCAACGTGTTGAACTACCCGAACCCCTTCACGACCAAAACGCACTTCGTCTTTACGCTGACAGGCTCGGAGCTGCCGGAATACTTCAAGATCCAGATCATGACGGTCAGCGGTAAAATCATCCGCGAAATCCAGCGCAGCGAACTGGGCAACCTCCGCATCGGGGTCAACAAGACCGAGTTTACCTGGGATGGCACCGACGAGTACGGCGATGCGGTGGGCAACGGCCTGTATCTGTACCGCGTAGTGGCCCGGTTGAACGGTAACCGCATGGAGCACTACGAAACCGGCGCGGATCAATGGTTCGAAAGCGGTTTCGGCAAAATGTACCTGGCCCGGTAAATGCTCGCGGCCGGTAGTCGTTTGCGGCTGTTAGTTGCTCGCGGCCGATGGTGAAAACTGCTCCCGTTAACGCCGTTTGCGGGATTTTTAGGAGTACCCTTTCACCAAGCGCTGAACGTACTTTCCGATCAGGTCAAACTCAAGGTTAACCGGATCGCCGGGACTGTAGTTGCGAAAGCGCGTGTGCTGGTACGTGTAAGGGATGATGGCCACGCTGAAATCCCTTTCCCCGGCTTCTACCAGCGTGAGGCTTACCCCATCCACGCAAATGGAGCCCTTGGGAACGATGACGTTCACACCATCAGACCGGTAGTGGAATCGAAACACCCAGCTGCCTCCCTCTTCGCGAATATCCGTTACCACGGCAGTGGTATCCACATGCCCCTGTACCAGATGACCGTCCAGTCGCGCTCCGAATTGCATGGCGCGCTCCAGGTTCACAATATCGCCGGGCTCCAGTGAACCCAGGGCAGAACGCTGCAGTGTTTCGTGAATGGCCGTTACGGTATGGGTATCCCCGTCAATTTTGACTACGGTCAGGCATACTCCGTTGTGTGAAATGCTTTGATCGATGCGCAGATGAGTGGCTAAATCCGAGCGAACGGTCAGGTTAATGTTCTGGCCTTCCGGCACAATGCTTTCCACCTTGCCCAGCGATTCAATAATACCGGTAAACATAAGTTAAAGTATCCTTAAGGATTGGAATTGCCGTTGCCCCGGATCAGGTGAATGAACCCTTCCAAAGGCTCCGGCTGCGCCGTGGTGCCATCCGCCCGGATTTCCACCACCGTGCACACGTAGTGATAGACCCCTTCGGCCAGCGGCTGCCCGGTTCCCTGATGGGTGCCGTCCCAGTTGATCTGCGGATCGCTGGTCTGGTAAACCAGGCCGCCCCATTTGTTAAAGATAAGAATATCTATGCTTTCAATGAAGCGGTACGGAAGGAAGGGTGTGAACAAATCGTTGGCACCGTCGCCGTTGGGCGTGAAGGCGTTCGGCAGTTCGAATTTGGGGCAATTGTCCACGCAAACGATGTTGCTGAACCCACTTTCATTGCCCACCGAATCGATGGCCGTGACGGCATAACATCCCGCCAGGGTGCTCAGGTTGCTGTGGCTGAAGGTGGTGTCAAAGGCGCCGAAGACCGTCTCTAACGGCTGCAGATCCTGCCCTAACGGACCGTAGTAAACCTGATACTGCAGCACATCATCGGCACAGACAAAATTGGGGTTGTTCCAGGTCAGGTCGTTGGTCAGGTTATTGGGGTCGAAGAACTGTCCGGGTCTGGAACAAATGTTGTCGACAACCAATACCGGCGGGCAGGGAGCTGCCGTATCCTGCGGCACACCGCAGGCGCGCTGCGATAAGTTAATCAGGCTGTCTGGCAGCGTTTCCGAGCCGTAAGTGCCTAAAGCCCGGATGTAGTAGCAGTACTCCAGACCATTGGATAAGCTATCATCGGTATAGGCCGCCACCGTAGTGGTGTCCAGGAACACAAAGTTGCCAGAACCAGTGGGCTCTTCGCGATAAACTTCGTATTCAAAATTGGACCACGGAACATTGAAATCCCAGGTCAGGAGCAGCGCATTGTCCGAGAAGCCCACATTGAGGTACACCGTGGATGCAGACGTAGCCTCTCCGATGAAAACCTCTTCGCCAGCCAGATCGCTCGCGTAAAAGCGCACATCGTAGGAAAAAGGACCGTCCACCGTATTCAGTCCGGTGTCCAGGAGGGACGTATCCGTGAAGCCGGCAAAGTTTGGGCTGGGGTAATCCGCCAGCACCACCGGATCGGTTATGGTAAAGCCTCCGCTTCGCAAGAGCTCGTAGCGGTAGGGACCGGGATTGGCGATGGTGTCCAGGTCATCCGGGTCGGGGGTAACCCAGGCCACAAAAACTTCGCCGTTAGCCGCATCCGTCACTTCGACGCTGGCATTGGTCATGACGGGAAGGTCGCGGCGCAGCTCCGTGCAAGCGGCGTCAGAAGGCCGGCTACCCACTTCGTTGAACAGCGCCGGGCTGCCCGGAGGTGATTCGGCAAATTCAGCCACCACCCGGTAGGCATACACCGGACCCCTGGTCACGTCAAAATCCGTGTAGCGGTGCGCCGACTCTACAAAGGCAATCTGTTCAAACGCTGTTCCTTCCAGGCCGCGCTGGCAGCTCTCAAACACCACGTTGGAATCGCAGCCGAGCTTGCGCCAGATGGAAAAACCCTGAAAATTGGGCGAATCAAAGCAGGAATACAGGCTGTCCCAGGCCAGGTTGATGCGGTTGCCGATGGGCGTGGCGGTCAGTCCTTCGGGGGCCGGAGCAACAATCGTGATCAGCCAGCTCTCCAGATCGGTCAGCGGGATGTCCAGCGGTCCGATGCTGAAATCGTCTGTGGCCCGGAAAACCACCTGGTAGAAATTCTTGCGAATGTGAGAACAATCCGTTTGCCAGGTGAATAGTTGAGTTACCGAACCCGTGCCAAAAGTCTCTTCGAATTCAGCAGGGCTAATGTCCACTTCAAAAGGTCCTCCGGTAGCGGATAACTCAATGACATCGTTGTCTATGTCGGTGGCTGTGATAAGCCGCTGCAGCCATTCCCCCGCTACGATGCAGGTATCGGCTACCTCGGCAATCTCTGGCGGGTTGTTGTCCGTGTTTTCGACAAAAATCTGCAGGTCGCGGATTTTAGAGCCGATCCACTGCCCCCCCCGAAACTCGCGGATCAGAATGGCCACGTTGTAAATACATTCCTGGCAGGGACTATCCCAGACGAGCTCCCCCGTGCGCCCATCAATGGTGAGGGTGGCTCCGCAGGCATCATAGGAATTTGGGAACTCATAGCCGGGCACGTCAATACCCGGCGCCTGTTTTGGGGGAATGAGGCTGTAGTGCAAACTGTCACCGTCGGGGTCAAAAGCGTTGGGGTTGTGCACGAACACCTTGCCCACTTCGGCATAATCAATGGGCGGGTAGAGCAACAGCGGCGAACTGTTGTAGCCCAATAAAATTGGGTTAACCAGGTTGAGCGTGTCTTCCAGGTAGAAGGGCACGTTGACCGAACCGTCAATGTTGCAGACCCCTTCAATCCGGTTGGGGTCTTCCATGTAGATCACATAAACGTCCGGACCCGGGAAGGTGTACTGCGTCGTGTATTCATTCCGTTTGAGCACACCGGGCACCAGAATGGTCTGGAAGGTGCGGCTTATCGTCTTTTCGGTGCCCACCGGATCGCGGGCATCAAAGACTATCGTCAGGCTGTCGCGGTCGGCCGGTGAATCCGGAAAGGTGTACGTAATGATCGTGAATTCGAACGTAGTGCCCGAAATGTAGCGGTAACAGATTTCGCCGGCGCGGTTGTGGGTGGCCCAGGCTAACTGGCCCGAAAAAACGGCCAACAGAGCCAGCAGGAGCCATCGCAAATGGAGGGTAGGAAGTTTCATGCCCGCGTCACGTCGAAACTACGAAAGAAGTGGGGTACGGCGGCCGCCGCCCTCCCCCGCCCCCTGCGAATACGCCGAAAAGCCGGCATTTATTGCCGGGAACTGACGCTGGCCTTCAGAAACTCGCGGTTGAGCATGGCAATGACCGACTGCGGGATCTCCTTGGGACATTCCGCCGAACAGGCACCCGTGTTGGTGCAGGCCCCGAAACCTTCGGCATCCATTTGAGCCACCATGGCTTCTGCCCGCAGCGCGGCCTCCGGGCGGCCCTGCGGCAACAAGCCCAGGTGGCTGACCTTGGCACCAACGAACAACATGGCCGATGCGTTTTTACAGGCGGCCACGCAAGCCCCGCATCCGATGCAGGCTGCGGCGTCCATGGCCTCGTCGGCCTGGGGTTTGGGAATGGGAATAGCGTTGGCGTCCTGCGCCTGGCCCGTGCTCACCGAAATGTAGCCACCCGCCTGGATGATGCGGTCAAACGCGGAGCGATCCACCACCAGGTCTTTGACCACCGGAAAGGCCTTGGCGCGCCAGGGTTCGATGGTAATGGTCTGGCCATCGTGGAAACTGCGCATGTGCAACTGGCAGGTCGTGGTCTGGTCCGGACCGTGCGGATGTCCGTTGATGTACAGGCTGCACATGCCGCAAATGCCTTCGCGGCAATCGTGATCAAAAGCCACCGGCTCTTTTTTGTCGCGGAGCAGTCGATCATTGAGCAGGTCCATCATTTCCAAAAAGGAACTGTCTGCGCTGACTCCGTTGAGCGGGTAGGTTTCAAAGCTGCCCTGTGAAGCGTTGTTCTTCTGTCTCCAGACCTTAAGCGTTAGGTTCATACAGCGATCGGTGTTTTACACCCGAGTTAACAGGAATTCCTGATCTATATTAAACGTAGGAACGGGTTTTCAGTTCAATGTTTTCGTACACCAGCTCCTCTTTGTGCAGGTTGGGCGCAGTGCCCTGGCCGGTGTATTCCCAGGATGCGACATACCTATAGTTCTGGTCATCGCGCTTGGCCTCCCCGTTTTCGGAATACTCCTCGCGGAAGTGCCCGCCACAACTTTCGTTGCGGTTTAGCGCATCCAGAATCATCAGTTCACCCAACTCGATGAAGTCGGCCACGCGCATGGCTTTCTCCAGTTCCGGATTGAGCTCATCGGCGCTGCCGGGAACAAACAAATCGTTCCAGAACTGCTCCCGCACTTCGGCAATCAGCCCAAGCGCTTTGCGCAGTCCCTGCTCGTTGCGCGCCATGCCGCAGTAATCCCAGATGATCAGGCCCAGCTTGCGGTGTAGGCTGTCCACCGTCTGGCTGCCCTTCATGGACAGGAAGCGCTGAAGCGTTTCGCGCACTTCACGCTCAGCCTGCTCAAATTCCGGGCGGTTGGTGTCAATTCTGGGCGTCAGGATTTCCTTGCTCAGGAAAGTTCCAATGGTATAGGGAATGACGAAATAGCCGTCAGCCAGGCCCTGCATGAGTGCAGAAGCCCCGAGTCGGTTGGCGCCGTGATCGGAGAAGTTGCACTCGCCCAAGGCAAACAATCCCGGTACGGTGGTCATCAGGTTGTAATCCACCCAGGTTCCGCCCATGGTGTAATGCACCGCCGGGAAAATCTGCATCGGCGTCTTGTAGGGGTTCTGGGCGGTAATCTTTTCGTACATGTCGAAAAGGTTGCCGTAGCGCTCGCGGATGACGTTCTCGCCCAATTGCTTGATGGAATCCCTGAAGTCCAGAAACACGGCCTGACCGGTATCATTAACGCCGCGGCCGTCATCGCAGACAAGCTTGGCCGCCCGCGATGCCACGTCGCGGGGAACCAGGTTGCCGAACGACGGATACATGCGCTCCAGGAAATAATCGCGGCGATCATCGGGTAAATCGACAGGGCTCATAGCCCCGCTGGCAATTTTTTTAGCGTCTTCGCGGTGCAACGGCACCCAGACCCTTCCATCGTTGCGCAAACTCTCGCTCATCAGCGTCAGCTTGCTCTGGTGCTCCCCTTTGACCGGGATGCAGGTCGGGTGAATCTGGGTGAAGCAGGGATTGGCGAAAAAGGCGCCGCGTTTGTAGGCTTTCCAGGAGGCGGTGACGTTGCTGCCCATGGCATTGGTGCTCAGGAAGAACACGTTGCCGTAACCACCCGTAGCCAGCACGACCGCGTGGGCGCCGTGGCGCTCCAGCTTGCCGGTGATCAGGTCGCGGGCGATGATGCCCCGGGCTTTGCCGTCAATCATGACCACGTCCAGCATCTCGTGCCGGTTGTACATCTTGACACGGCCGTGAGCAATCTCCTTGCTCAGCGATTGATAGGCGCCCAACAGCAACTGCTGGCCTGTCTGGCCGCGGGCGTAGAAGGTGCGGGAAACCTGCACTCCGCCGAATGAGCGGTTAGCCAGCAAGCCGCCGTATTCGCGGGCGAAAGGCACCCCCTGCGCCACGCATTGGTCAATGATGGCAGCGCTGACCTCTGCCAGCCGGTATACGTTGGCCTCTCGCGAGCGGTAATCGCCGCCCTTGATGGTGTCGTAAAACAAACGGTAAGTAGAGTCCCCGTCGTTCTGGTAGTTCTTGGCGGCATTGATGCCCCCCTGAGCGGCAATGGAGTGGGCGCGGCGCGGGCTGTCCTGAAAACAAAAAGCCTTGACGTTGTAGCCCAATTCACCGAGCGAAGCGGCCGCAGAAGCCCCGGCAAGCCCGGTACCAACCACGATGATGTCAAGCTTGCGCTTGTTGTTGGGGCTGACCAGAGGCAGCGTAGAGCGGTATCGCGTCCACTTTTCCTCCAGAGGACCTTCCGGAATGCGGGCGATAAGTTTAGGAGAAGACGAAGCCATCAGAAATCATTTAAGGAAGTAAACGGCCAAGGGCACAGCGGCAAAACCGAGCGGAATCAAAACAGCGAATACGACAGTACCCACTTGCTTGATGAGCGGGGTGTATTTGGGATGATTGGCTCCAATGGTCTGGAAGCCGCTTTGAAACCCGTGCACCATGTGGTAAGAAAGGGCCAGCATGCCGGCAAGGTAGAGGACCACCAGCCAGAGTTGCTGGAAGGCCGGCACCACCACATTGTACAAATCTTTAACGTGTTTGCCATCTTCTGTGACGTAAGACGGCACTTCGCCAAACTTGAGCACATACCAGAAATTGGCCAGGTGAACAATGATGTATACCAGCAACACTACTCCCAGGAAAACCATGTTGCGGCTGGCCCATGTGCTGCTGGTCCGCGCGCCAGAAACCGCATAGCCTTTGGGCCGGGCACCGGCGTTGCTGCGGTTTACCGCAATGGCCATCAGGGCGTGCACCAGGATGGAGGCATACGTGAGATACGACATGATCTTGATGACCTTGTTGTGGGTCATGACATAGGTGTACTCGTTGAAAGCGTCGCGGGTGCCCCAGATCAACTGGAGGTTGCCCACCATGTGCACCACGAGAAAGGTGCACAAAAACAGGCCCGTCAGGGCAACCACTGACTTTTGCCCGATTGAGGAAGTCAGAAAAGACGTCAACCAACTGCTCATGTGCGGAAAAACTTGAGGGAGACTTGAGGGAAAAACTTCGGGCAAAGACCCGGGTGAGAGGACGTTGAATTGCCGCAAATGTAACGTGTAACGCCTTAATAAACGCTTGAGCAGCAAGGCTGTTCACGCGAAAATGTCCTTCGCCCGCTAAAAAAAAACCGCCGCCCCGGGGAGGAGGGGCGGCGGCGGTTGAACTTTTAGCAAGCCAGCCAGCCAGGATGTTTCTAAATCAACTCCATTTGGATGACCCAAAGCCCTGAATGCTCAATCAGCACCGAACCCAGACTGAAAGCATGAGAGCCCTGCGCGCGGACGTAGTAGGGATAGCCGGCGGGCAATTCGTGGAAAATGACCACGCCGTAACCGTCCGTCCAGCCCTTGGCGATGGGGAAACGGTAGTTGAGCGCGTCGTTGTAGGTTTGGTAGAGGGTGATTTCGGCCCCCTGCACCACGAAGCCGGACGGCGTGTTGACCCGCACTTCCAGATCGGCGGATTGCAGGATCACGCCGGGCCCGTTGTCCTCCACGTAAATGCAGGAGCTGGCGAAAAGGCTGAAGAGAACCAGTGCAGCGAGGGTGAAGGGGCGAAAAGCGTTCATGACTTGGCGTTTTTGGGGTACACTCAAGCCAAAGCCAAACACCGTGCCAAAAAATGGACAGTCGGACAGCAGCCGCCTGCGGGCGGCAACTGTCCACTGTGTCTGCAACTGGCCACTGCGGGCAGCTGCCGCTTTCGCTCCCTACTGCTTGACCACCGGGGCGCTGCCGATCCGCAGCCCCTGGTCATCGCGCAATTCCAGCAGGTAATACCCGGCCGGCAGCCCGGCCAGATCCAGCGCAAAACGGTTGCTGCCCGGTTGCGCAGGCTCCTGCTGCTGCAGCACCACACGACCCGCCAGATCCGTCAGTCTGAGCCAAACCGGACCCTCTGCCGCGAGCGTCCAGGTAACCAGCGCGACATCCTGAACCGGCATCGGGAACACGGCGTCCGGTCCGGCCTGGGCAAAACGCACTGTAATGATCTCGCTGAACGCTTCGGTGCCGTCCAGGTCTGTCTGCCGCAAGCGGTAATAGTTCAAACCGGCGAAGGGCTGCTGGTCCACGAGCGCGTATTCCAGCACCCGCGTCGAGCTTCCTGCCGCTGCCACCGTGCCGATGGCCTGGAACGAGCCCGCATCGCGGCTGTGCTCCACCGTAAAGGATTTGCTGTTGACCTCCGTGGCGGTGGTCCAGCTCAGCAGCACCTGACCGTTGGTCGGTTGCCCTTCGAACGTAACCAATTCAACCGGCAGCGGATTGCCGCCGTCCGAGAACGTAAAGCCCGAGAAACCGGGTGTGGGCTGCACCGGATTGCCATCGGCCAGATTGTGAGCCATCTCCATGTTCAGCCACGGGCCTTCTAACTCAGGTTGGCGCCAGCAATAGAGCATATCGGTTGCCTTGCCGTTCTGGTGCGCGCTGGACCAGAAGAACTCCAGGTCCACGTTGCTGCTCGGTTGGGTGGTGGGCGTCACATCCCAGCGCTTGGCGATGCCCGCCGCAAAACCCGGCCCTTCCGGGTTGACGATGCCATCCGGCCCACTCGTGGTGACCACCGTAGTGCTGCCCAGGTTGTTGCCGTTGGGGTCGATCAGCAGGCCGTAGGCCATTGCCACCGGTTCGCTGCCGCTGAGTGTTTTGGTCTGCTGGGTGCGACCGTTCAGGTAATGCGTGTTGATGTTTTCCAGCGTCAGCGTGGCATTCGGATTCAGGTACAGCGTGTTTCCGGTCGAAATGGTCACGATGCCCTGCGCAATCTCCAGCACGTTCTCGATGGTCCAGTCCGTGGTGACGTTCAGCGCGGGATTGGCCCCGCTGCTGTTCTGCACGCGCACAAAGTTGAACGTATTGTCACCGTTGTCGGCCAGCGTTTGGGCGGTTGAACCGTTGAAGTAAACTGCGCGGCCGCTCGGCAGGAAGGTGCCGTTGATCGTGAAGTTCTCCTGCACGTAGAGATCGTCGCCGATGTTGGCGTTCAAGTCAATCGTGGCCGAACTGCCAATGGTAATGTTGCCGTTGACCCGCACGTCGTAGGCGCCGTTGGCGGCAGGCTTCAAATCGTCGCCGTTGCCGTTGTTGACGGTGAGCGAGCCCGTTCCGTTCAGGACCAGGTCGTCGGACAGTTGCAGCAGGTTGAACGAAGTCACCGAGGTAGTGGGTGGATTCAGCGTCATGCTGCCCGTGCTGGTCAGGGTCAGGTTGCCGGCCCGGAGTCCGTTGGAGGTCGTCATGGTGGCCACAACGCTGCTGGTCCGGATCTCAACATTCGGAGGGTTGTTGCTCGTGGTCCCGAGCTGCCATTCGCGCGAAGCGGCGTCCACGTTGTAGGTGCCCCCGGTTTCGTACACCAGGGTGGCGCTGCTGCCGTAGGTGGGGCGGTTGGTGTTGACGAAGCCCCCGGCGCGGATGCGCAGGTGGTTCGCCACCTGGCTCGTGCTGCCGAAGTTGACACCGCCGGCTTCCAGGTCGGCGTTGTAGAACTGCGTGGTGGACGTGCCCGACACGGTGTTGGACCCCTTGAACACAATCGTGCCGGTGCCGGCGGTGAATGTGCCATTGTTGGTTAGGGTACCTGAGTTATCCACTATGAAGTTGTTTGTGTTCCCATTGAAGGTGCTGCCGGCAGCGATCGTAAGGGTATGGGTTCCCAAGCCGTTTTTATTGAGAATTAAGGTGGTTGCATTGTTTAGCTGAACCGTCGATGGTCTATCATAATCTCCCAATGGCCATTCATCGCCAGGGTAGGCGGTAGCGCCAGAAGAATAAATCAGCGTTCCCCCGAGCCCGTTAAAAAAGAGATATTGATCTAAAGCAAGGTTAGCCGTGACAGAACCTCCACTCATTATCAAAGTTCCTGAGATTGACGCATAGCCTCCCCCGTTTATGCTCACAGATGCGCCAGATTGTATTTCCAGCGTTCCCCCTGCATTGATCCATAGTTCATTGAGGTTGAGGCTGGCTCCTGACTGCAGTACTAAAGTTGCTCCATTATTAATTGTGACACTGGTTGAACTCAACCCTTTGGCAAGTCTCAGGGTCCCGCCCGTAACAAGCGTTGGTCCGGTGTAGGTCAGCGAACCTGCTCCCGAGAGGGTTTGGGTGCCAGCGCCAGCCTTGGTCAGGCCGCCTGTGCCACTTATGCTTCCCGTATAAGTGTCGCTCAGCGTGTTTTCGATGGTCAGTGTGGCGGTGCCCAGGTTGATGGTTCCTGAACCAACCAGGGCGACCTTCTGGTTGTGGTTGTTCAGGTTAAAAGTACCGTTGTTGGTCAACAGGGCAGGGGTTCCTGTGCCCCACTGGTTGGCGGCGTTGGTGTTGAGGGTTGCGGCGGCTTCGACCACAACATTTTCCACTGCACGGACGCCAGCCGACTTGTTCAGGTTAAGTGTGCCCTCTATATGACGGAGCGTTCCATTGCTGTAAGTATTGGAGGTAGTGCCGGACAGGGTAAGGGTTCCTGTGCCATCTTTCTGGATAATACGCGCTGCATCGCTTGATCCATAGTTCATGAAGATAAATCCGCTTAGCGTAAGCGTAGTTCCCTCAACCGACCGAATTCGTGTTTCGCTATCCGCAGTCACCTGACCCGGCAACGTGTTGTTGCCGCTGAAGTTACGCAGGGCGCCGCTGCTGCTAACACCTAGGCCATTAAGTACCACGTGTTCAGCGGCAAAGGTGATCCCTCCGGACAACTCCAGGGAACGAAGGTTATTAACTCTTGTGAGCCCAGCCGTGCTGCCCAAGGCATTGGCGTGAGTGATTCGAACGTATCCACCGTTGATGGTTGTTTCTCCGGTATAGGTATTGTTGCCGGACAAGATCAGGGTGCCGGCGCCAGTCTTGGTCAGATTGCTTGCGCCGGACACGACCCCGCTCAGGTTAATGGTAGTACTTGTAGTTTGTGCAAGAATGTTAAGGTCCCGGTTAATGACTAAGTTGCCACTTATTGTCGTTGAGATGCCCCCCCCCCCCAGAGGGGGGGGGTTCCGGAAGGGGGGGAAGGTTTTAAGGTCCCTGTTAAGAACTAATTTGCACCTTTTTTGCGTTGAAATCCCCCCCCCCCCCAGAGTGTGCGGGTTCCGGAAGCGGATGAAGGATTTACGGTCACGTTGCAAGCGTAGGTATTGTTGCTACCTAAAAAAAACGTCGCATTATCAGACATCGTCCCATTTCCAATGTAGACATGAGTGCTGCTGGAAAGGGTCCCAACCGCGCTTAGGGTGCCTTGGTTAATCTGGGTCTCGCCGGTATAGGTATTGTTACCATTAAGATTTAAGTTATTGCTGCCGCTTTTACGTAAAATACCGCTGCCGGAAATCACCCCTGTGTAGGTTACCGCGTCGGATCGGTTGAACTCCAAAGTAGCGTTGTTGGTGACGTTACCGGGAAGCACGCCGGTTGTGCTGCCGTTGCCAATGCGCAGCGTGCCGGCGCTGATGGTGGTGCCGCCGGTGTAGGTGTTGGTGCCGGTTACTGTTAGCACATGTGAGTTTTGCTTTGTCAAGCTATTCGACCCGCTGAGAACCCTGGGATCAACCACATCAAAGTTGGTTGCATAGGGGGCCGCCTTTGTAAAACTGAAAGCATTGAAGTATATGTTGCGATTCCCATTATTATCTTGTTGCGCACCACAATACATATTAATGTTATTAATACCTGATGAGGAGGATATTGTGGTCGTGTATGTAGAACCCCCGCTATTCCTCGGAGTCATAGAGAAGGAGTACGCGGTCCAGCTTGTACGGGTGAGCGTAACCAACATGGGCTCTGTTCCATAATTGGTGTTTGCAGTTCCAGCGGTAGTTGTAATCGTTGCAGAGTTCGTATTGTTGACATTAAACACCGTAGTGCCGTCTGCACGCAGATCAAAACCCTTACTTCCCGAACTGCCACAGTCCCAGTTCATAGCCCAATAGAAACTAAACACATCTCCGATTTGCATGGGCACATTGACTCCCCCCGCACCAAAGTACCGGACCGTATTGGCGTAGGTCCCGGTATGACCATACAAGGCAAAAGCAGTTGTCCCAATCCCGGTGGTTCCCATGCCATTACTTGCTGGGTTTCCTATGAACCACCCCGCACTGCCGCCACCAGTTGTATTAGACCATGCGTTAAATCCGGTGCCGTTATTAGAACCGCTTGACCAACTCCCACCATAACTCGTGGCATTGTCCGAAAAGGTAAACTGGGCAGAACATGGGTAAAGGGAAAACAACAAACCAAGAACCAGGAAGAGCGATTGTAGATGTTTTTTCATGTTAGTTTCTGTTGCACTAGTCCTAACGATGTTGTTTCGGTCACACCCAGAGGATGAAATCACTTGAATAATAATCGTTATGAACTATTAAGCAAAAATAAATTTCATTGAAGTTCGTGTAAACTTTTCACCTTTCCAAGCCTTGTGACAAGAAAAAAGTTGCCCCCCCTGTCTCAAGCCAGCAGATCCCCCCCAAAGCCGGCGCGCTCGGCAACTTCGTAGCGGTTGCGGTCTGAGCCGTTGCGGGCCACCAGTTCGGCCACAAACCCGGCCGCAAAGAGCTGAACGCCAACCACTACCGCCACCAGTGCCAAATAAAAGAGGGGGTTGTCGGGGGCGTTGCGGAAGGGAAGGCCCTGGCTCTGGCGCCAGACCTTGTCGGCGATGACCCAGATGGTGAGCACGCCCCCGCTGAGGAAGGACAAGGTGCCCAGGGTGCCGAACAGGTGCATGGGCCGCTTACCAAAGCGCTGCACGAACAGCGCCGAAAACAAATCCAGAAAACCGTTGATAAATCGCTCCAGGCCGAACTTGGTGTAGCCGTACTGCCGGGGGCGGTGCTGCACCACCTTCTCGCCGATGCGCCGGAACCCGGCGGATTTGGCAATCAGCGGAATCTGGCGGTGCATTTCGCCATACACTTCAATGGCCTTAACCACCTCCTGCCGGTAAGCTTTCAGACCGCAGTTGAAATCGTGCAGGTTGATGCCGGTCAACCAGCGCGTGACGCCGTTGTAGAACTTGCTCGGGATGGTTTTGGACAGCGGATCATAGCGCTTCTGCTTCCAGCCCGACACCAGGTCGTAGCCCTCTTCGCGGATCATGAGCACCAGCTCCGGGATCTCGTCGGGGCTGTCCTGCAGGTCGGCGTCCATGGTGATGACTACACGCCCCCGCGCCTCCTGAAAGCCCTGGTTCAGCGCCGCTGATTTGCCGTAGTTGCGCCGGAACCGGATACCCCGCACCGCCCGATGCGTTCCCGCCAGCGTGCGGATCACATTCCAGGTACCGTCGTCCGAGCCGTCGTCGATGATCAGCACTTCGTAGCGCAGCCCTTCGCCCTGGCACACGCGGTCAATCCAGGCCAGCAGCTCCGGGAGCGACTCGTGTTCATTGTACGCGGGGATAACCAGGCTCAGGTCCATAGGCGCCATGACGGTGCACAAAGAAACGGTTTTTAGCCTGGAAACGGGGGAAGGGCTGCCGTGGCCTGCGCAACGGCCGTGCTGCGGGCAGGGCTTCGGGGCGGGGCAACGCCAGTTTTTCGCGGCGGCTCAGCAGGGTTCGTCGCCTGCTCAGCGCCTACTCATCGCCTGCTCATCGCCTGCTGAAGAGCACGAGCAGGCTGGCCGGCAACAAACTGACCACCGACCAGATCAGGCCACCGAGGAACATGCCCAGCGGACCGTACAGCACCACGCGGCTGCGGTGGAGGTGCTCGTTGATGTCGCCGGGCGAGAAGCCGTCTTCGGTCATTTGCCGCTCGGCTTCGGCCAGGCGGGCCTCCATGACCTCGGGGAAGAGCCAGCGGTACCACAGCACCACGAAGATGCCACACGCGAAGCCCGTGGTCAGGCAGATGCCCGCCACGCTGCGGAAGAGTTTGCGCAAAGAGACTCCGGCTGGAAACGCGCGGTACACCCGCGCCACGTGTACGGCCGACATCGCCAGCGCCACCACCGGCGGGAAGGCGAAGGCCCAGAGCCGCTGTTGCACAGCAGCCGTTTCGCCCACGAGGTACAGGCCTGCGGCCAATCCGGCGACGGCGATCAGGGCCGACAGCAACGCGAACGGTGCTGCCGAGGGATAGGCAGCAGGGTAAGTAGAAGGATCAGGATTTGCCGGCTCGTTCATGCGCGATCAGGCGTGAACCGCCTGGGCATGGCGGATGAAGCGGCCCCGGGCATACACCCCTTCGACCGTCCCGGTGAGCAGCTGGCCCAGCATCGGGTTGTTGCGGGAGCGCGAGCGCAGGTCGGCGGGTTGGGGCGTCCACTGGGCCTGGGGGCGGAAGAAGGTCAGGTCCACGGTAGCGCCTTCCTGGATGGTGCCGGGCGAAAGGTCCATCAGCGTGCGCGGCGCCGTGCACAACCACTGGACCATCTGCTCCACACCGGCCCGTTTGCCGAGCGCCATGCAGAGCGCGGAGAAGGTGGTTTCGAGGCCGTTGATGCCGTAGGAGGCGTATTCGAACTCGAGGCGTTTTTCGTCGTCGTGCTGCGGCATGTGGTTGGAGCAGACCAGGTCGATGGTGCCGTCCAGCAGGCCAGAGATCAGCGCCTCGCGGTCGCGGGCGGCGCGCAGCGGAGGCATGACTTTGAAATGGGTGTCGAACTCGCCGAGCGCAAGGTCGTCGTAGAGCAGTTGGTAGGCGGCCACGCCGGCGGTAACCTCCTGGCCTTTGGCTTTGGCTTCGCGGATCAGGTCAACCGAGCGATGGCTGGAGATCAGCGCAAAATGCAGGCGGCCGCCGGTGTACTCCAGCAGTTGCAGGTCGCGCTGCACCATCAGGGCTTCGGCCATGCCGGGAATGCCGGGCAGCCCCAGGCGAATGGCCATCGTGCCTTCGTGCACCCCCGCTTTGCCGGCCATGTCCATCTCCAGCGGCAGGTTCACCACCAGGCCGTTGAAGGGCTGAACATAGCGCAGCGCATGGAGCATGAGCCCCGCGTGTTTCAGCGGGCGATTGCCTTCGGTAAAGGCCACGGCACCGGCTTCGCGCATGTCGTAAAGCTCAGCAATATCATATCCTTTGTTATGGCGACTCACCGCACCATAAGGATAGATATGGATAGGTAAACTTGCGGAACGCGAGCGGATGTATTCCAGCTCGGCCTTGCTGTGCAGCACCGGGTCGGTGTTGGGCACCACCACCACGCCGGTAAATCCGCCGGCGGCGGCGGCGTCCGCGCCGCTGGCCAGGTCTTCGCGGTGCTCCTTGCCCGGGTCGCAGAAGTGGGCGAACGTGTCGAGCCAGCCGTTCGAGGCACAGAGCGGTCCGTTTTGATCCGGAAATTCAAGTACCTCTGCGCCTGCAGCTTGAATGTTGCTGCCGATCTGCTGCACCTTGCCCTGGTCCAGGAGCAGGTCGATGGTCTGGCCGTGGTACGGCGAAGCGGGGTCAACGATGAGGGCCGAGCGGGCAAGTAAAGCCATGGTTCGAAGGGGCATTGCCGGGGTGGCAGCGACAGGAACGCCAATGAGCGCAGTCCGGGGCGCGAGCGCTTACAGCCAGCGAAGGAGCAGCACCTCCAACCCCAGAAAGGCCAGGGCGAAGATAAGACAGGCCTTCCAAAGCCTGCGTCCCTGGCTGGTGCGGCTGACGTCGGCGGCCAGGCGATCCGGGTTGTCGTTCAGCACGCGGACGCCGCTGCCGTCGAAGCGCTCTTCGAGCTCTTTTTTGGTCAGGAACTCCAGCTGCGACTCGCGGCGGTCGTAGTTCATGGAGAAATGGCCGGCCAGCGCGCCGTCGGGCAGCACGATTTGGTAGTGGCCCGCTTCGGTGGCCTGGTCGGCGACCTGGATGCGGATGCGGTCGCCGCTGCGCTCGACGCGCGGCAGGAATTCAAGGCGATCCTGAAGCCGCACCGATGGCTGCTGGTCGCCGCTCAGCAGGGCGGGCTGCACGCCGGCGCCCAGGTCGATCCAGGCGTCGCGGCCGATGATCTGGGCCAGCGGTCGGTCGCCGGAGCCGACCACGGCCAGCCGGAACACGAAGGGCACGAACAGGCCGCCCTGTGCCGGCAGGTCGCTGGCCTCGCGGGTCAGCGGGCTGGCGCACACGTACAGCGAGCCGCGCCCCACCGGGAAGCGGCCCAGGAACGAATCGCCGTCTTTGAAGCGCATCAGGTTGTCTTCCAGGCTCATGGCCCCCGCCGACAGGCGGTAGCTTAGCCGCGCGGTCGGCAGCGCCAGGTTGCGGGGCACCGAGGCGAAGACGTCGCGGAAAATCGGGTTCTCGAAATTGAGCGCCCCGACCTCGCGGGTGCGCGTAACCCGCTCGCCCAGCGACGCGCCGCCGCGGCCCAGCAGGCTGTTGTAGGTAGCCACGTCCGCACTTTCGCCCGGAAAAACGAGCAACGCACCACCGCTTTCCATGAAGTCATTCAGCGCCGCCACCAGGCCGGAAGGCAGGCGCTCCAGGCCGTCCAGGATGATGAGGCGGTTGTTGCCCAGCGCCGCGTAATCGACGTTGTCTGCCGGCTGGTTTTGCAGGCGGAACAGCGCGTTGTTGCCGAAGAGCGTGTTCAGGAAGGGGTTGCCCTGCGGCTGGCCGATGACCAGCACCGGCACGTCGGCCGCCACGGGGAAGCTAAAGAACCAGACGTCGTCAAAGGTGACCGGGTAATCGTTGATTTCGACGCGCCCCAGCGGCCAGCCCTGCTCGGGCACGCTGAACGCCAGCGTGTCGGTGACGGACTCGCCCGCGGGCACGTCCAATTCGCCCAAGGCCTTGACCTCTTCGCCAAACAACAGCCGCACGCTGGTTTTGTCCGCGTCCTTGCTGCCGTAATTGCGAATGCGCACGTTCAGCGACGCCCGCTGGCCCCGCACCTGCACCGGCTCGTCGAACCACACGGAGTCCAGGCTCAGGTTGCGCTGCTCCGTGCCCTGCAGCGGCAACACGTTGACCGTCAACGCGGTATCCGGCTCGAATTCGGCGACGCTGCGCTGAAAATCGCTGATCAGGTACGCCACGCCCGCCCCCGGCTCCGCCCGGCTCAGCGCGTCCCGCTGCCGCTGGTGCACCTGCTCCATCGTGGGTGTTTTGGGCGAAAGGGCCAGTTCGTCGAGCGCCGCCAGAAACGCCTCCTGGTCCAGCAGCCGCTGCTGGCTCCCGCTCAGATCCGCACTCAGCAGCTGAAAGCGATCATCCGGCCCGTACGCCTCCCCAATAACCCGCGCCCGATCCCGCGCCTGCTCAAAGAGCGACCGGTCTTCGCCCAGCGCATCCATGCTGAACGAGTTATCCACGTAAATGCTCACCTGCCGGCTGGCCCGCTGCTCGGTAGCATTTTCATCCGGCAAATACGGCTGCGCAAACGCCAGCACCAGCGCCGTCAGCGCCAGCAAGCGGGTCAAGAGCACCAGCCAGTGTTTCAGCCGGTTGCGCGTAGCCGTCTGCTCCTTGATCTCGCGCAAAAAGCGCACATTGCTGAAATAAACCCGCTGGTAGCGCCTGAAATAGAAAAGGTGAATAATGATCGGAATGCTCAGCGCCGTCAGCGCCCACAGAAAGCCGGGATATAAGAAATTCATGCAATTATAAGCAGGAGGCTATGGATCGGGTGGGCTGGGGGTGGCAGTTGGGCGAAATGCCTGGATTTGGCAGGGGGTGATTGAGGTCATTGCCGGACCGAATTTGCGGTGCGTACCTTTGCCGAAATTTCCATCCAGTGCCGGAAGACTTTCGCAAACCTACATCCAAAGTTGCCCACAACCGAGAGGAGCAGGAGGATTACCGCATTTCAACCGGTAGCTCCAAGTTCCTGACCTGGCTCGGCGTGTTCCTCATCATACCCGGTATCGTGCTCTGCGTCTGGGAAGCCGAGCGCAACATCCCCGCCGGCCTCGGTTTCATCGCCGTCGGCGCCTTCACCTCCTGGACTGGCGCCGGGGCGCGTCGGTTGTTTAACAAGTAAGGTTGGGGCTGGCTGGCAAGCTAATTGTCAGGCTGGATGACTTGCGCTTAGATTGTTGATTGTCAGGATTTTAGGGCAAGCCGGGCAGGTTGTACTTGGTTGTAGGCGGGCTTGCTGGGGGGCTTTTTGTATGGGCTTTTTGTATGGGCTTTTTGTAGGGGCTCAGGTTGGGCTTTTTCGTTGGCTCTTGGGCTGGATTGGGTTGCCTTTTGCGCGAGGGCTAGCGGGGGCTTGGTCGGGTCTTGGGCCAGGTCAGGGTGTCGTGTCTAGCGGGGCTTTGACCCGGGTTTGGATGGGGGGGGTGGCGCAGGTTTTGGCGCGGGTTTTCGCAAAGTCTTTTGCCTCCCCTTATGGCGCTAACCCAAAAATAATCGTACTTTAGCGGCCCCCAAAAGCCGGAACAGACCATCGGGGTGTAGCTCAGCCCGGTTAGAGCGCGCGTCTGGGGGGCGCGAGGCCGGAGGTTCGAATCCTCTCACCCCGACCACAAAACCAATAGGGCCGCCCATCAGGGCGGCCTTTTTGTTGGGAGGAACCGGGCGCAAGCCGAAGGCTTGCAGACCGGAGACGAGCAACAAAAAAGAGCGCGAAGCGCCCTATTGGTTTTGCGGTACTCCCCCACCCCAAGGATGGCCAGAGGACGGCGCCAGCCGTCCGGAGGCCTATCCTCTCACCCCGACATTAAAAAACCGCCGCAAGGGCGGTTTTTTTGTTGGGGGAAGGTGAGGTGCTTAGGTGGCTCGAGCGAGCCCGCGGCTGAACCGCAGGTTCAGTCGCCCCGAGCCGACCCGGAGGCCGCTACAAACCGAAGGTTTGCAAGCGGGCGCAGGGGCGGCGAGGGCCCCAAAGCGAAGCTTTGGGGAGAGGGCGAGCGAAGACAACGTTGTACCCCGCCTTTAGCCGTGCCGAGCAAAAAAACCGCTCCGGGGCGGTTTTTTAATGGCCTCCCCCACCACGAGGATGGCCGGAGGACGGCGTTAGCCGGCCGGAGGCCAATCCTCTCACCCCTACCCCCTTTTCAGGGCGGCCTTTTTGTTGGGAGGAACCGGGCGCAAGCCGAAGGCTTGCAGACCGGAGACGAGCAACAAAAAAGAGCGCGAAGCGCCCTATTGGTTTTGCGGTACTCCCCCACCACGAGGATGGCCTCCGGACGGCGTTAGCCGGCCGGAGGCCAATCCTCTCACCAGTCTTTTTCACAGCGCTTGAAAAACTTAACTTTAGATACACAAATCAGCTTTACCCCCAAAAAATTCCTGTTGAAATATAGAAAACTCGATGAGTTTCCCACATTCCAACAGGAACATAATGATGAATACGATATTTTAAAACCTTTACTTTTTACTGTAGCTGAATAAGGGGAGCCTTCAGGCTCAATGACCGATACCTAGAACGTGACCTTGAAGATGCCATCTTACGGGAAATGGAACAATTCCTACTTGAGATGGGCACTGGCTTCACATTCGTCGCTCGCCAGAAGCGTCTCCAGATTGATAACGACGATTTCTACATTGATCTCCTACTTTACAACCGCAAATTGAAGCGGCTTGTTGCTGTTGATTTGAAAGTTGGAGATTTTCGAGCAGAAGATAAGGGGCAGATGGAGCTGTATGTAGGGTGTAGTGCCCGCTACGAGCAGGAGCCAGATGAAAATCCACCTTTAGGTATTATCCTTTGCGCAGGTAAGAAGCAAGAACAAATCGAGCTTCTGGAACTAGACCGCAGCGGCATTCATGTTGCTAAGTATTTAACCGCACTTCCACCTCGGGAAGTGTTACAGGCCAAGCTTCAGGAATCTGTAGCGCGTGCGCGTTCACGATTACCTAAAACATAAGAAGGGTGCGGTGGTTGACAGCACTTGTCACTTAGGGGCATCTCTAAAAACCCCATATCCTGCTTTACGCCCCTCACTTCCTATGCGGAGGCTCCCAGATCAACCGGACGAACGAACTAAAGCGCTCGTCTTCGCGGCTGACTGGAATGCCGGCCACAATTCCCACCAGCAGATTATCGGCAAGACCAAGACGCATTTGCGGGCGAATAACCAGGTCAAAATCACCGGGGTTGAAGGTCTTGTTGAACTCAATTCCCACGAAATTGCGGGTGCCGGAAATCATGTAGTGCACGTTGCTGTTGATGTCAAATGCGGTGTGCACCCCCTTAACTTCATAGAATTGCTCCACGCGCGGTCCCGTGTACACCAGCGTGTGAAAATTGTTGCCCCAGCGCTTGGCCACAATCAGAAAGGGGTTGAACACATTGCCCGTGAACAGCGGACTTCCGAAGTTCCGGAAATCAGCCATCTCGAACTCATGAATATATCCGATGGCCATGGAGGTGGCAGCCTTCTCCTTGACTAGTGTAGCGCCCATTAAGTTAATTTAGTTTGTCTTTACCGTATGTCCAAGCAAAGGGTTTGGCGTTTTTTTCGTTGTAGTTTTTAATGTCGAGCATCATTTGATCAACCAAATGTTTTTTACTGGTCCAGACCGCATCCTTGAGCACATCACGTGTGAGTATGCTGAACCAGATTTCAATTTGGTTGAGCCAGGAAGAGTAGGTTGGTGTAAA
>Ga0172372_10001440_pt1 | contig 36865 bp, 24 predicted proteins | sample LakKiv5m_2_FD_114544 | JGI IMG/M metagenome (GOLD analysis project Ga0172372, IMG submission 114544) | Freshwater microbial communities from Kabuno Bay, South-Kivu, Congo - kab_092012_9.5m | ecosystem: Environmental > Aquatic > Freshwater > Lake | place: Democratic Republic of the Congo...
TCGATCCCAAGACTGGCGTGCGGTGGTTGGTGCTGGGGGAGGCCGAACTGCACCGCAATGTGGCGCTGGGCTTGCCGCGCGATGTCGCCCTGGCCGCCCTGCGCGCCGAGTTTGGCTGCCAGCGCGCGCTCGTCCTGCCTGCCAACAGCTTCCACATCGACATGGAGCTGACGCTGCGCTCCCACGGCGGGCAGTTGATGGCCTTCGTGGCCGACACGGGCGCCGCCAGCCGCGCGGTCCTGAGGTGCGCCATCGACGGCGTGTTGGCGGCTGGCGTGATGACGCCCGAGGAGGGCGCCTTGGTGAGGGAACACCTAGACGCCAACCGGCCGGCCAATGTCGCGGAGCTCTACAACCAAGCGTTGGGCAAGGCCGCCATCGGCCCTGGAAGGTTTCCAAAGGCCTTCGCCGACCATTTCCAGCGCGGTCCGCAGGACTCGGGAGTGGGGAACCTGCAACGGGTCTTGTTGGCCTTGGACTTGTTGCTGGCCGAGTTGCTAAATGACCCTCAAGCGGCAGGTATCAACCCGGAAACTGCCCTCTATCTATCTTCCTTGCGGCGACGCGAGCTGCAGCGCTTGCAGGTGTCGCAAGCGCTTGCCAAGGAAGGCTTTGCGGTCGTTGCCGTGCCGTCTTTGAGCGACGCACGCCGCTCTTTGGCGACCATCAACGGACTTCACGGGCCGGACATGTACCTGATGCCCGCCTCCGGCGGATTCTTGGAGGGATTCGACCAAACTGCTCAGCGCGCTTTCGAAGCCGCGTTGCTGGGTGTGCGGGTGATTCCCGTGCGCAGCGGGGAAACGCTGCGACGCGCAGGAGCGCTGCATTGCGCGGCTTTTTCCATGCCCAAGCCCTGAGGGCAAGTGCAGCGGAACCTGCGCAGCGACCGGTGCGTCAGGAGCGTTGTACGGTTCTCTTGCCGGGATTCTGAGGCCATGCAGGTGGCTCCAGTCCCCACGGATTCGCGAACCTAGCTACACTGGGTCCCGTCCTCGGGGCTCCCTATCCAACCCCGCACGGTACCAAACCAACCCCTTTCCGACCCGGTCGGGGTGGGGTTTCTGGAACCTCTAGCCACCCTCTCAGGAAGCATCATGTTGACGAACTGGAAGCGGATGTTCGGCGCGACGGCGGCCCTTGTCGCCTCGGTCGTTTTGTCCACGAGCGCCCAAGCTCAGACCTGCCCCACTGCCACCGGCCCGGACGTGATCGTGGGCGACATCACCGGTCCTCAGAACTACACCGCCAACGGCAGCCTGGAAGCCCTTTCGCTGGGCACCACCTCCTGCAATCTGGGCAATGTGTGGCTGAACTGGTTCGCCAACACCGCCAACAAGCCGGTCATCGGCGGCGCGCTGTTCCGCTACAAAGTCGTCAACGGCGCCGGGCGCTTTGAACAGGTCGGCCAGAGCTGGCTGAAGCACGGCTTCTTCGCCCTCAGCCAAAACCTGTGCTGCTCCAACTGCGTCGCCACGGACGGTGCCCACCTCGGCACCGGCTGCTCCGACCCCTACACCGCCGCCCGCAACGGCAGCCAGTCCGGCCTCGGCCCCAAGTGGCAAGTCAACGCCTTCACGGGCGTGTACACCTACCCGCCGGCCAACCCGGCTTGGTCGGGTTCGACCGCCCGCCGCCTGGAAGTGGCGGTCGCGGACCTCGAGACGACTTCGCCCACGGGCACCCGCTACTTCGGCGAGGCGGTCTATGTGACGCCTGACGACTCGGCGGCCGGCAACAACTTCAACAACGCGTCCTACCGCGAAGTCACGGTCACCGGCAGCGGCACGGCTTGGAACTTCGCCTTCTCGGGCGCGACCCAGCGTCAAAAGCCCGCCATCCAAGCCTGGAAGGTGGTCGACCCGACCGTCCAGATCAACACGATCAACATCCCGGGCGAAGGCCAAGTGCGCGCTGGCTACAAGGCCACGAGCCTCGGCAACGGCATCTGGCGCTACGAGTACGCCATCTACAACAACAACTCCGATCGCAGCATCGGCAGCTTCTCGGTGCCCGTCGGCGCCGGCGTCAATGTCACGAACATCGGTTTCCGCGACGTCGACTACCGGAACGGTGATGGTCCGGGCAACGTGAACTTCAGCGGCACGGATTGGGCCGGCTCGGTCGCCAATGGCGCCGTGACCTGGGCCACCACGCCGTTCGCCCAGAACGCGTCGGCCAACGCCATCCGCTGGGGCACGCTGTACAACTTCCGCTTCGACGCCAACGCGGCTCCGAGCCAAGTGTCGGCCACGCTGGGCACCTTCAAGGTGGTCGGCAACCTCAACACGACGGTCGACGGCCCCGGTGGTTCCACCGGCCCCGTCAGCGGCGCCTTCTGCTTCGGCGATGGCTCCGGTCTGGCTTGCCCCTGCGGCAACAATTCGGCGGTGGGTGCGAGCGAAGGCTGCCTCAACTCGCTGGGTTCGGGCGCGAGCCTCGGCTTCACGGGCACGGCCAGCGTCGCCAACGACTCGGTCGTCCTGACGGGCTCGGGCATGCCCGACAGCTCGGCCCTGTACTTCCAAGGCACGACCCAAGCGGGTGCGGGCGCCGGCACCGCGTTCGGTGACGGCCTGCGCTGCGCCGCCGGCTCGATCCTGCGCCTCGGCTTGAAGGTCAACAGCCTCGGCACTTCGAGCTACCCGACTGGCGCCGACCAATCGGTGTCGGTGCGCGGCGCGGTGCCCGCGGGCGCCACGCGCATGTACCAAGTGTGGTACCGCAACGGCGCTCCTTTCTGCACGGCGAGCACCTTCAACCTGTCGAACGGCTTCCAGATCGTCTGGGCCCCGTGATCATCGAGAGTTGACGCTCACCTCGGGCCTTCTTTGGCCCGGAGTAGGGCGAGGATCAGCAGGCCGCTCGGCGTGATCGCCGGGCGGCCTGCGTCTTTGCTTGCGCTTCGGCGGTCCGACGGTGCATCTCGCGCTCGGCCAGGAGTGCCGAGGGCTGTGACCGTAGACGCCGCGACTCGCTGCCTCGGTGCCAATTGGGACCGGCTTGGCGGGGGGGCATGCGAGCTTGGCACCACCTGCCGCGGCCTCCACTCCGCCGCATGGGGACCACGCCCTCGGGAAAGTGGGTTATCCTCACCAGCGCATGGGGGGATCTCGCCCTGCATGCGTCGGAGGATCTCGCCCTTCGACCTACACCTTGATCGCGGTCGTCCACCTGCAAGGCGGCCGCCTCACCTGGCACCGCACCATGATCGTTTCCCTCCCGGCTTTTCTCGGCCGCATGCTCCTTCCTGCGTTGAAGGGCGCGCTTGCGTTTTGCCTCCTGCTCGCGACCACCGCTCGCGCCCAATTCGTCTACGACGCCATCGCCTTCGGCTCGAACAGCGACGGCCAAGTCGTGGTGGCTCCCGCCGACATGTCGGTGCGGTCCGTGGCCGCCGGCCGCTTCCACACGGTGGTCTTGTACGACGACGGCACTGTCAAGTGTTTTGGACGCAACGTCGAAGGCCAGTCGGCCGTTCCGCCCGGGCTCTCGGGTGTCGTGGCCGTCGCGGCTGGTGGCACGCACACGCTGGCGCTGCGCTCCGACGGCTCGGTGGTGGCGTGGGGCGCCAACAACTTCGGCCAAAGCACGGTGCCCGCCGGCGCCACCGGCGTGGTCGCCATCGCGGCGGGGGCGGGCCATTCCTTGGCGTTGCGCGCCGATGGCACGATCGCCGCCTGGGGCTTCAACTTCTACGGGCAACTGAACACGCCGACGGCGAGCGGGCCGTTCCTCAAGATCGCCGCCGGCGACTTCCACTCCGTGGCGCTGACCTTCACCGGTCAGCCAGTCGCGTGGGGCGACAACACCTGGGGTCAATGCACGGTTCCCGCGGGCGTGGGTGCTTGCTCGTCCATCGCCGCCGGCGGTCACCACACGGTCGCGCTGCGCAACTTCGGCCTGGTCGCTGCGTGGGGCCGCAACGACGCGGGGCAATGCACGCTGCCCGCGGGCCTTGGCGCATGCTCCTACGTCGCAGGTGGTGGCTTGCACACGATCGTGCAGCAAACCAACGGTGTCGTGCTGGCCTTCGGCGACAACAGCCAGGGGCAATCCACCGTCCCTGTCGGCACCCCCGCCAACGGCGTCGCCGCGGGCTCGCGCCACAGCGTCGTCGTGCGCAACCGCGACTGCAACGGCAACCTCGTGATCGACACGACGGAGTTGGGCGCGAAGGACTGCAACAACGACCAGCGCATCGACGCTTGTCAGGTCGCCAACGGCTTCCTCGCCGACACGAACCTCGATGGCGTGCCGGATGTGTGCCAGAACACGCCGACGCTGTACTGCTTCGGCGCCGCCGCGACTTGTCCGTGCGGATCCGCCGGCGACGGCAGCGGCGGGTGCGCCAACAACTTCAGCGCGCTGGGTGGACGCCTCGTCGCCGAGGGCCTCTCGAGCGTCTCGGCGGACGCGCTGGTGCTGAGGACCTCGCGGGTCGGCGCCTTCGCCCCCGTGCTGTACTTCCAAGGCACGACGGTCGTGAACGGAGGTGCTGGGACGATCTTCGGAGACGGCTTGCGCTGCGCCGGCGGCGCGGTTTGGCGCCTCGGCGTGCGCATCAGCTCCGGCGGCCTGTCGAGCTTCCCGCCGCCGGGCGGCGCGGTGTCCGTCTCGGGCCTCGTGCCGGCGACGGGCGGCATGCGCACCTACCAGGCGTGGTACCGCGACCAGACTCCCGGGTTCTGCACCCCGAGCACCTTCAACTTGACCAATGGCGTCAGCGTCAGGTGGAACCCCTGAGGTTCGCGTGGCTGTCAAATTGATTTGACGACCTGCGCCGGGGCCTTCCTCGTCGACGAGGAGGGCCCCGCTCGCTTGCCGCGGCGCACCACGGCTCCAGTTCCCGGCCGAGTTCGGCCGATACGCCCGTCAAAGGAGCGTGGCGATCCCCACCGCGCCCCGGAAGGAACTTCCATGCCTCCGTCCCCGTGCTCTCGCGCAGGTTCGCGCCTCCTCCACGCGCTGGCCACGTCCTTCTTGTGCTTCTCCGCGTCGATCGCGCGCTCCCAAGCGCCAGGCGACGTGGTCGCGTGGGGGGACAACACCTACGGCCAGACCACGGTGCCGGCCGGCTTGGCGAACCAGGCGCGAGTCTGCGCCGGAGCCGGCCACACGTTGTCCTTGGGGCTCGATGGCGTCGTGGTCGCCTGGGGACGCAACAACTACGGCCAGGCCACGGTGCCAGCCGGACAAGGTGCGTGCACGGCCATCGCCGCTGGCGCGTTCCACAGCCTCGCGTTGCGCGTCGATGGCACGGTCTCCGCGTGGGGGCGCAACAACTACAACCAAGCGACGCCTCCCGTGGACTTGGTTGGCGTGGCGCAGATCGCGGCGGGCGGGTACCACAACCTCGCGCTGCTGTCGGATGGCTCTGTGCGGGCCTTCGGCTACGACTTCTACGGCCAGTCCAGCGTGCCCGCCGGATTGGGTGCTTGCATCGCCATCGCCGCGGGCAACTACCACAGCGTCGCGCTGCGCCTCGACGGCACCGTCCAAGCTTGGGGCCAGAACACCTACGGTCAATGCACTGTGCCGGCGGGTCTTGGTCCCGTGCGCGCCATCGCCGCGGGAAGGGACCACACCTTGGCGCTCCTGCAAGACGGTGGCGTCGTCGCGTGGGGACGCAACCAGTCAGGTCAAGCCACGATCCCCGTGGGCCTGCCCCCGGGCACCGCGTTGGCTGGCGGCTACTACCACTCCGCGGTGATCGTCCAAGGCGGCGGCGTGTGGGCCTTCGGCGCCAACGATCGCGGCCAATGCACCTTGCCTTCGCCCCTTGCGCCCTGCGTGGTGGTCGCGGCGGGCGAACACCACACCGTGGTGGTGCTGGGAGTCGACTGCAACAACAACGGCCTGCCCGACGCCGAAGACATCACCACGGGCTCCAGCGAGGACCACGACGCCGACGCGGTTCCCGACGAATGCCAGACGATCGTCGTGCCGTTTTGCTTCGGCGATGGCACCGGCACGGCTTGCCCGTGCCAAGCCGGCGCGCCTGGTCGCGGCTGTCCGAACAACGCGAACCCGCAAGGTGCGTTGCTGCTGGGCGGGGGGTTGGCGCGCGTGACCTTCGACAACCTGCGGCTGTGGACCACGGGTGCGCCGCCCAACGCCTCGGCGTTGTACTTCCAAGGCAACGCCCCGCAGGCGCTGGGCACCTTGTTCGGCGACGGCTTGCGCTGCGCGGCCGGCAGCGTGAGGCGCCTCGGCATCGTGCAGAGCGTCGCCGGGGCCTCCAGCTGGCCGCCGGCCGGTTCGGGCTTGTCGGTTTCGTCGCAAGGCGGGGTGCCGGCGGCCGGCGCGACGCGCCACTACCAGGCCTGGTACCGCGACCCGGCGCCGACCTTCTGCACGGACTCGCGCTTCAACCTGACCAACGGCGCCAGCGTGACTTGGCTGCCCTGACGCGGCTGTCGTCGCGTGGCTGGCGCGCCGCGGCGCGCGACTGTCAAGCATGCTTGACAGTCGGCCGCGTCCGGCGGGGAGTCAGCCGGATGGAAGGCGCTTCCACCTCCTGACCGCGCGCACCGCCGAGGCGCGCCGCGACGCGAAGGAAGTTCCACGAAGGGGCGAGATCCGCCCTCGTGGTCGCAGCCGCGGGGGGGCCGCGCGTCCGATCCAGGTGCAGAGTTGGGCATGATCCTCTCCCTGCAACTCCTCGCCTCGCTCGCCTTGGCCCAGGGCGCGCAACTTCCGATCCAGCCCTCCACTTCCTTCTCGACCTTCGCCTGGGGCGATGCGGATGGCGATGGACGCCTCGACGCCGTGGTCATGGAGGCTGGGCAACCGCTGCGCTTGCTGCGCCAGCGCGCCGACGGCGGCTTCGACGATTGCACGCTGCGCGCGGGCTTGTCGGACATGCAGGGCGTGCGGCAAGCGCTGTGGCTCGACGCCGACGGCGACCAGCGACTCGACCTCTTGCTCGTGTCGCCCTTCGGCCGGACCAGCTTGCGCGTGCAGGCGGCGAGCGGCATGTACCGCGAGGCCAGCGCGCGCAGCGGCCTGCAGCTCGACGTGCCGATCCTCCACGGCCAAGTGCTCGACATCGACGGCGATGGGGGCCAGGACTTGTTGCTGGCGCATGCCGATCGCGATCGCCTGTGGCGCCAACAAGGCGCCGGTGCGTGGCAGGAAGTGCAACTGGACCTCGCGCAACGCGCGCGTGGCGCCGGACAAGGCTCGCAAGGGCTCGCGGCGGCGGCTCCTCCCGGGGCAGGGGTCTCCAGCACGCCGATGGGGGGCATGATGGCCGCCTCGAGCAGCTTGATCTGCGCTGGCACGATCATCGACTCGTCGAACCCGAACAACTGCATCGCCATGTCGTCGATCCCGACGGTGGGGATGCTCTATCCGCTCAGCCAGGACTTCAATGTCGATCCGCTGGGCAACGTGGGCGTCGGCACGACCGCGCCGCAAGCTCGGTTGGATGTCGCCGGCACAGCGCGCATCCAAGGTGCCTTGCACTTGACCACCGTCGCGGGCGCACCGTTGTTCGTGGCTTCCGCCACCAAGGTGGAGAACCTCAACGCGGATCTCCTCGACGGCGTCGACGCGAGCGAGTTCTCGCGCTTCGGCGCGGGCGTCGACTCCGGCGAGATCGACGATGGCGCCGTGGCGACCATCGACCTCGCCGATGCCGCCGTCACGACCGCCAAGCTCGCCGCCGACGCGGTCGGCACGACGCAGGTCGCCGACGGCTCGATCACCTTGGCCAAGCTCGCGCCGGGCGTCTTGAACGGCAGCGGCCTCGCCTACGGTTCGGTCGGCGCGGCCGAGATCGCCGACGGCGCCATCGGCGACCTCGAGATCGCACCCGGCGCGGCCATCGCCGGCACCAAGATCTTCCCGCAGTTCGGCGCGCAGGCCGTCTCGACCGCGGGCGCCATCACGGGCTTGCAGATCTTCTCGACCGAGACCACGGCCGCGCCCTTCATCGTTTCGTCGTCCACGACGGTGACCAACCTGTCGGCGGACAAGCTCGATGGCTTCGACTCCAGCGAGTTCTCGCGCTTCGGGCAGACCATCGACGCGGGCGAACTGGGCGTGGGCGCGGTCGGTTCGCCGGCCATCGCCGACGGTGGCGTCACCGCGCTCGATCTGGCGGAAGGCGCGGTGGGATCCCTGCAATTGGCCACCGGCGCGGTGACTTCGGCCAAGATCGCCGCCGGCGCGATCGACGCCAGCAAGCTCGGCAACGGCGTGATCGGCGCGTCGCACATCGCCGACGGCTCCATCTCGAACCTCGACATCGCCGTCGACGCGGGCATCGCGGGCAGCAAGATCCAAGCCCAATTCGGCGCGCAGGATGTCCAGACCAGCGGCAAGCTGAGTGGTTCGCAACTGGTGTCCACCGCCACGAGCGGAGTCGCGCCGCTGGCGGTCAACTCGACGACCAAGGTGGTCAACCTCAACGCGGACTCGATCGACGGCTTCGACTCGAGCGAGTTCTCGCGCCTCGGCCAGACCATCGACTCGGGCGAGATCCAGGATGGCGCCGTCCAGGGCGTCGACATCGGCGCCAGCCAGATCGGTTCGGCTCACCTGCAAGCCAACGCCGTGGCGTCGTGGCAGTTGCAGGATGGCGCGGTCAACTCGCAGAAGATCGAGGACGGTTCCATCAGCGACGCTGACATCGCCGGGTGGGCCAACATCTCGGGCGCCAAGATCTCGCCCAACTTCGGCAACCGCCAGATCGTCACCAGCGGCTCGATCTCGGGCGGCCAACTCGCGTCGAACGCGCTGCAGGGCACCGCGCCGCTCGTCGTCCAAAGCACGAGCAAGGTCGAGCGTCTCAACGCCGACTTGTTCGATGGCTTCGACTCGAGCGAGTTCTCGCGCCTCGGCGCCAGCATCGACTCGAGCGAGATCCTCGACGGCTCGATCTCCGGCGCCGACCTCGCGGATCGCTTCGTCGACGCGGGCTCGGGCTTCGCCACGCTCGACGCGCAGGCGACCGGCAACGATGGCGTCGCCGTGCGTGGACACGCGTTGGCGACTTCCGGACAAGCCGCGGGCCTCGAAGGCCGCAGCGACTCGGCCCAAGGCGTCGGCGTGCGCGCGCAGGCCACCTCGACGACTGGCGTCGCCAACGCCCTGCAGGCCGAAGCCGCGGCCGCCCAAGGCCACGCCGTGCGCGCCAACCACAGCGCCGCGCAAGGCCAGGTGACGACCATCCTGTCGACGAACAACGCCGACATGGGCACCGCGGTGCTGGGCGAGGCCTTGGCGTCGGGTGGCTACGCCGTGGGCGTGCGCGGTCGCACGAACTCCGTCAACGGCTTCGGACTGTTCGCCGACGGCAACCTGGGCGTCACCGGCGCCAAGAGCTTCGTGCAACCGCACCCCGAGGACCCGACCAAGGAGATCCGCTTCTACTGCCTCGAAGGCAACGAGTCGGGCACCTACTTCCGCGGCGTGGCCAAGGTGGTGGGCGGCATGGCGCGCATCGCGGTGCCCGAGGACTTCCGCCTCGCCAGCGAGTCCCAAGGCCTGTCGGTCATGTTGACGGCCAAGGGCCGCGCGCAGATCTGGTACGAGTCGGCGGACCTCGAGTCGGTGGTGGTGAAGAGCGACCGCGATGTCGAGTTCAGCTATGTCGTGCAAGGCGTGCGCCGCGGCCACGCGGACATGCCCACGATCGCGCCGAACACGAGCTTCCGTCCGACGACGCGCGGCGAGGCCTACGGGACCGGCTTGAGGCCCGAGGTGCGCAGGATCCTCGTCGACAACGGCCTGCTCAACGCCGACGGCACGCCCAACGAGGCCGTCGCGACGCGCCTCGGCGTGCGCCTGCAGGATCCGCGCTGAAGCGGCTCGCTGCACGACCGTGGAACGCCGGACGGCGCGCGGAGATCGCATCTCCACGCGCCGTCCGGCCGTTCCACGGCGAGCGTGGCGCTCACTGCAGCATCGTGCCGTCCCGCTGGCCGAGCATGTCCTTCATGCGCGACATGACGTTGCTGTGGATCTGGCACACGCGGCTCTCGGTGAGCTGCAGCATCTCGCCGATCTCGCGCATCGTGTGGCCCACCTGGTAGTACTGCTCGATGATGAAGCGCTCCTTGTGCGTCAAGGACCTCGTCAGGTAGAGCATCATGTCGCGCTTGTGCAGTTCGCCGATGGGGTCGATGCTCTTCTTGTCCTCGAGCACGTCGACCTTCTCCACCGCGCTGTCGTCGTCGCGGTCGTCCCACTTCTCCGAGAGCGAGAACACGGCCTTGGCGCTGGCGCCTTCCATCTCGGCCAGCAACTCGTCGTGGTCCATCTGCAGCGCGTCCGCCAGTTCGGCGTGGGTGGGTTCGCGGCCGTACTCGCCGGTCAGCTTCTGCAGGGCCCGGTCGATCTTGCCAGCCTTGAGGCGCACGAGGCGGGGCACCCAGTCTTGCGAGCGCAGTTGATCGAGGATCGCCCCGCGGATGCGCGTCGTGCAGTAGGTCTTGAACTTGATATTGCGCTCCGGCTCGAAGCCGCGGATGGCGTCCATCAGGCCGAAGTTGCCCCAACTGACGAGGTCGTCGAGCTCGATCGACTTGGGCAGGGTCTGCAGCAGGCGTTCGGCGATGTAGCGCACCAGCGGTTGGTGGCGCTCGAGCAGCGCGTTGCGCAGGGTCTCCAACTCGGCCACCTGCTTCTTGGCGCGCGCCTTGTGGTAAAGCGCCCAGATGTCCTCGGTCTGCAGGGAGCCCAGGTCGACTTCGTTCTTGCGACCCTGCTTCTTGGGTTCCTTCACTTGGACCTCCGCGATCTTCCTGCGAACCATGGTAGACGCCTCGCGCTCGCGCGCAGTCAGACTTTCATCAACGAATGGACCGCGACGTCGCCGAGGCGCTTGCGCCCCTCGAGGAACGACAACTCGATCACGAAGGCGCAGGCGACCGGACGTCCGCCGATCCTGCGCACGAGGTTGAGCGCCGCCGACATCGTCCCGCCCGTGGCGAGCAGGTCGTCGATCAGCAGCACGCCCTGTCCGGGACGGACCGCGTCGAGATGGATCTCGATCTTGTCCGTGCCGTATTCGAGTTCATAGGCCTCGGAGGCCGTCTTGGACGGCAGCTTGCCGGGCTTCCTGATGGGCACGAAGCCCTTCTTGAGGTGATGGGCGACCGCGGTGCCGAAGATGAAGCCGCGCGACTCGATGCCCACGACCACGTCGTAGCTCGCCGGGTCCACCACCTGCGCCAAGCCCTTGATCGCCATCTGCAGGCCTTCCGGACTCTGCAGGAGCGGGGTGATGTCCTTGAAGATGATCCCCTTCTTCGGGAAGTCGGGGATGTCGCGGATGTAGCTCTGGATCACGATGCTGTCCGGGCGACCAACGGTTGCCGCGGCCGGACGATGGCGCGCGGGGGAAAGGTGGTGCACCCTTGTTTTCGTCGGGGCCTTCCCACCCCTTGAGAAGATTCTTCCATGTGGGCCCGCCTCGGCCAAGAAAAAGCGTCCTAAGTAATTGCTGAATATAATCTTGTGGCGCCGTGTCCGGTCTGGGCCACGCCGCGGCCTGGAGGCGCGCCGCGGCTCCTGGCCGTCGCGCCGTCTAGGCCAGCGGCGGGGGCGACCGTCAACGCGCGTACCGGGGGTGCAGATCCGCTGCTTCCCAGTCCGGCACGCCGCTCGTCGCCTCGTGCAAGCGACCATCGACCTGCCCCGCCAACCATCCATCCTTGGCGTTGCCGTTCGTGTTGAAGAGCACGCACCAATTGAGGCGGTTCCCGAGGTGCGCCATGAACGACTCGGTGCCAGCGATGAGGCCCGAGTGCCACAAGTTCGCGCGACCGACCTCGCCTAGCGGACGGACCAGCATCCCGCATCCGTAGTACGCGTCGCGGCGCTTGCCTTGGGCGTCGTGTCCGGGCTCCCCGGCGGGCGGCGCGCACAGTTCGCGGATCGAATCGAAGCCGAGGATGGGCGAAGCGCGCGGATCGTCGAAGCTGCTCGCGAAGCGCACCAGGTCGATGGCCGACGAGATCAAGCCGCCGTGCGCTTCGAAGCCCTCCAAGTGCTCTCCGCCGTACTGCACCGGCACCTGCGATGGGCGCTTGCTCTCGTGGAGGTTCGGCGCCTCGCGTCCTTCGCCGTCGTAGTAGCGCACCTCGCCCTTGACGCGCTTCTCTAGCGTGGCGCCCCCGAGGCGCGTGCGCGCCATGCGCAGCGGCGACAGGATCTGCTCGTCGAGCGCCCGGGCGAAGGGCTTGCCGGTGGCCTCCTCCACGATGCGCGCCAGCACGAGGTAGCCGACGTTGGAGTACGCGTGGCGCGCTCCAGGCTCGAACTGCAGTGGCTGCGCGAGTTGCCAGCGCACGATGTCCCGCGGCGCGGGAGGGCCTTCGATGCGCAGGTCCTTGGCGATCTCGCGCGGGATGGCGATGGGGTCCCCGACCATGCCGCGGTCCCAACCAGCAGTGTGCTGCAGGCAATGGCGGATGGTCGCGCGCGCGAGGCGCGGATCCAGGAACGCGCCCTTCTTCGGCAGCAACGCGCGCGGCAGGCGCTCGAGGATCGCGTCGTCGAGCCGGAACTCGCCCTGCTCGGCGAGGCGCAGCACCAAGGCCGCCGTCAGCGGCTTGGTCAGGCTGGCGATGCGGAACATGGACTCGGGTTGCACCGGCTCGCGCTTCTCGATGTCGGCCCAACCGTAGCCGCGCGCCAAGAGGAGCTTGCCGTCGCGCGCCACGGCGAGGCTGGCGCCCGGCACGCCATGCTCGGCCATCAGCGCCAGCATCATGCGGTCGTAGGAGGCGAACTGCGGCCGCGCCTCGCCCGTCGAGGGGATGCTCGCCGGGCTGGACTCGGGCTCGCGTCCGCCTGGTGCGCCCTTGCCTTGCGCTCGCGCCAAGGCTTGCAAGCCGAAGGCCGCGGCCAAGCCCGCGACGAGCGCGCGTCGACCGGGTCCCCGCTCGTGGTTGGCTTGCATGCGCTGCGCGAGCCGTGCGGCCCGCGTGGGCCAAGCGTACCGCTACATCGCCTCGGGTGCGGCCACGCCCAGTTGATCCAATCCAGACGCGATGACCGCCTTGGCCGCGCGCACGAGACGCAGGCGCGCCGCGGTGACGCCGGGATCCTGCCCGAGGACGCGCGAGTGCGCGTACCAACTGCTGACTTCGCGGCACAAGGTCAGCAGATGCTGCGCCAGGAGCGAAGGCTCGCAGCGCTCGGCCGCCGTGCGCAACACCACGCCATGGCGCGCCAGCGCCAACACGACGCCGGCCGCGTCGGCCAAGGCGCCCATGTCCGGCGCGGCGCGGCCCTCGCCGGATTCCTCGGCCTTGCGCAGGATCGAGGCCAGGCGCGCGTGCGCGTACTGGACGTACGGGCCGGTGTCGCCTTCGAAGGAGAGGATCTGCGCCTTGTCGAACTCGACGTCCTTGATGCGCTCGCGCTTGAGGTCGTTGAACACCAGCGCGCCGATGCCGACCTGCTCGGCGACTTGGCGGCGCGCCGCGTCGTCGAGCGACGGGTTCTTCTCCGACACGACGCGCAGCGCCTCTTCGACGACCTCGTCGAGCAAGTCGTCGAGCACCAGCACCGCGCCCTTGCGGCTGGCGAGCTTCGTCCGGCCGGGACCGAGCAGCAGGCCGAAGTCGATGTGCTCGACCTTCGGCTCCCACTCGAGTCCCATGCGCTTGAGCACGCCCTTCAACTGGCGGAAGTGCAGCTTCTGCTCGCCTCCGACGACGTACAGGGCGCGCGCGAAGTCGAACTCCGCGTGGCGCGAGAACAGCGCCGCGAGGTCGCGCGTGGCGTACAAGGTCGTGCCGTCCGACTGGCGCAGCAGGCAGGGCGTCTCCTTGAGGCCCTTGTCGACGGAGCCGAGCATGACGACCAAGGCGCCCTGCGATTCCTCGACCACGCCGGCGGCCTCGACCCGCGCGAAGGTCTGGGCGAGCAGCGGCTCGTACCACGACTCGCCGCGCACGAGGTCGTGGCGGATGCCGAGGCGCTCGTAGGTCTTCTCGAAGCCCGCCAGCGAAGCCTTCGTGACCCAGCGCCACAACTCGCGCACTTCGCCCTCGCGGCCCGACTCGAGCGCGCGCCAGGCCTCGCGCGCCTCGGCGGCGAAGGCGGGATCGGCCTCGACCTGCGCCTTGCTCCACTGGTACAGCTCGAGCAGCCCATGGACGGGGTCGCGCTCGTCGATCGTCTTGCCGCGGCGGCGGATGGCGACCACCAGGCCGCCGAACTGCGAACCCCAGTCGCCGATGTGGTTGATGCCGACGACCCGGTAGCCCTGCGACTGGTGCAGGCGCACGAGCGCGGCGCCGATGATGGTCGAGCGCAGGTGGCCCACGTGCATCGGCTTGGCGATGTTGGGCGAGCTGTAGTCGACCACGACCACGCGGCCGGCGCCGATCGTGGACGAGCCATGGGCTGCGCCGTTGGCTTCGACCTCGGCCAGCACCGTCGAGGCCAGCAATCCGCGCTCGATCGTGAAGTTGACGTACGGGCCCGCGGCGCGCGCCTCGATCCTGTCCAGTTTGCCTGACAAGGCCGCCGCGAGTTCCGCGGCCGCCGCGGGCGGCGCCTGCTTGCGCGCCTTGCCGACGAGGAAGCACGGCAGGGCCACATCGCCCATGGCCGGGTCGCGCGGCTCCTCCAGGCGGATCTCGGCCGGGTCGAGGCCCGCGGCTTCGGCGGCGGCGCGGCGGATCAGGTCGTGAAAGGTCTGCATGGTTCTTGCTCGCGCGCGAGCGGCGCGGCGGCGCGGCGCCGCGCGCTCACCAGTTGGCCCACTTGTCGTTCAGCTCGGAGAGCTCCTGCTCCAGCTCGGCGGCGCGCATCTGCGTCTCCTTGAGCTTCGCCGGGTCGCGCCAGGCCTCGGGCCGCTCCAGCTCGTCCTTGACGGCCGCCAGTTGCTGCTCGAGCTCCATGATGCGCGTCTCCAGCTTGGCGAAGGCCAGCGGGTTGCGCACCTGCTTGCCACCTTGCGCGCGCGCTTCGTCCGTCGCGGACGCGGTCGGCTTCGTCGGAGCGGCCTTGGCGGGAGGCGGCGCGGGCGCGACCGTGGCGGTTGGCTTCGGCGCGGCCTTGGGCTGCGGCTTGCCGCCCTTGGCGCGCGCCGCTTCGCGTTCGCTGTCGCGTTGCGCCTGCTTCTTCGCCCGCCACTCAGTGTAGTTGCCTTCGTGGCGCAGCACGCGTCCACCGTCGACCTCGAGGATCACGTTGCACAAGCCGTCGAGGAACTCGCGGTCGTGGCTGACGACCACCAGCGAGCCTTCGAAGGCCGAGAGCATTTCCTCCAGCGCCGTGCGCGCGGCGAGGTCGAGGTGGTTGGTCGGTTCGTCCATCGCCAGCCAGCTGGGCCGCCCCAGCACGAGCTTGGCGAGGCACAAGCGCGCTCGTTCGCCGCCCGAGAGCCCGGCGATGGGCGAGTCGAGCTCGACGCCGCGGAACAGGAAGCGCGCCAGGTGGTCGCGGATCTCCTGGTCCTCTAGTTGCGGGAACGCACGCCGCATCTCGTAGTACGGAGTGCCGTCGTCGCGCAGCGCGCTCGTGTCCTGGTCGTAGTAGCCGACCTGGGCCTTGTGGCCGAGCGCCACCTCGCCCGCGAGCGGCTGCATGCGCCCGGCGAGGATCTTCATCAGCGTCGTCTTGCCGGCGCCGTTGCGGCCCACGATGCCGATGCGTTCCGAACGCGCCACGCGGAAGTTCGCGTCCTCGAAGGTGGACGTTCCGCCGTAGCCGCCCGAGAGATCGCGCGCCTCGAGCACCGTCTCTCCGCCGCGCTCCGCGGCCGGCGGACGGATGACCGGGCGCCGCACGTCGTGGAAGGGCTTCGCCACGCGCACCAGCGCCTCGAGCTTCTTCTGGCGGCCCTTGGCCTCCGTGACGCGGTGCGAGCCCATGTGCTGGCGCACGAACGCGTCCTCCTTGCGGATGAAGTCCTGCTGGTTCTCGTAGGCGCGCAGGTCGGCGGCGTAGCGCTCCTCCTTGATGCGCAGGTATTGGTCGTAGTTGCCCGGATAGCGCGTCAAGGCGCCGCGCTCGAGCTCGAGGATCGAGTCGACCGCGTTGTTCAGCAACCGGCGGTCGTGGCTGACGATCAGCACGGCGCCTTGCTGGAGCTTGATCCACTCCTCGAGCCACTCGATGCCCGCGAGGTCGAGGTGGTTCGTGGGCTCGTCGAGCAAGAGCAGCTCGGAGCCCGCCACCAGCGCCTTGGCGAGGCAGGCGCGGCTGCGCTCGCCTCCGGAGAGCGTGTTCACGTCGCGCTCCCAGAACCCCTCGTGCAAGCCGATGCCCGACAGCACTTCCTCGACGCGGCGCTCGCCATCGAAGCCGCCGAGCGCCTCGATCTCGTGCAAGAGCGCGTCGTGCCGCTCCAACTCGCGCTCCAGCGCCTCGCCTTCGAGCAAGCCGAGCTGCTCGCCGCTCTCCTCGTACTCGCGCAGGGCCGTGCGCAGTTCCACCAGCCCCGACTCGACGAACTCGCGCACCGTGGTCGCGGCTGCGACTTTGGGACGCTGCTCGACATGGCGCACGCGCACGCCCTTCCTCAAGGTCACGCTGCCCCAGTCGGGTTGTTCCTCGCCCACGAGCAGGCGCAGGATGGTCGTCTTGCCGCCGCCGTTGCGGCCCACCAGGCCGAGCTTCTGGCCGGGGTCGATGCGGAAGGTGGCGCCAGCGAGCACCTCGTGCGCGGCAAAGTGCTTCTTCACGCCTTCGAAGATGGCCAAGGACATGGGGCGCAGAGGATACCCGCGGGCCGTGGCGACCGGAGCAGCTGGGTGGCCGGCAAGACGCGGAAGTTTCTTCCGGCTGTCTTGGCGTGGGAATTCAACGTAAGCAATTTCTGGTTAAGCGTTTATGTCGCAGTGTCAATGTCGGGGCTCAACTTCCGCGGCCATCCGTCGACAGGACCGAGCATGCAGATCCGCCACAACGCCCTCCACGCTTCCACTTCCGCTTCGTTGCAGCGTCCGGCGTCGGCCGCGCGCCCTGCCCAACCCGAGCAAGCTCCGGCCTCGCGACTGGACGCGATCGCGGCGCGCTCCGAGGCGCGCCTCGCGGCCTTGGTCGACGACAAGGACCTCAGTCCGCGCCAGCAGCAAGCGTTGCAGCAAGCCAAGGACGAGTTGCAGTCGTTGCACGCGCGCCTCGAGCAGGCCTTCGGTGGCGAGGGCCACAAGCCCGAGGCCGTCAAGCAGGCGCTCTCGGCCCTGCAGGCGCACTTCGCCGCGGGCGTGTCCCACATCCTGTCGGGCGGGGTGCTCGACGCCTCGGGCGGCGTCGACCTGCGTGCCTGAGGCCGATCCCGGGACCAAGCCCGGTTCCGCGCCTCGATCGCCGTCCGGACGATCTCGTCTGGCGCTTCAGCGCTTGTGCGCGCCGCGCTTCTTCAGCACGAGCACGACATCGTCGCGTCCATCGTCGATGGGGCGGGGCGTCGTCGCGTCGTGGTGGAAGTCGTAGGTGGCCACCAGTTCCAGTTCGGGCCGCGAGCGCACGAGTTCCAGCACTTCGCGCACGCTGTAGGTGCGGAAGGTCCAGTTGGTTTCCTGCGCGTGCTCTCGCCCGCGGGACCGGACCTTGAGTCGCGCGCGCACCGCCTCGGACCGCTTGCGTCGATCGGCCTGCATCGTGCGCGTGACGCACACGACCTTGGCGCCGCCGCGCTCGACGACCCAACGCTCGACCTGCGAACCCTCGCGGCGGTAGTTCGTCAGGTGCAATCCGAGGACGTACACGCCGCCGGGTGCGAGTCGTCGCGCCACGCCGGCGAGGTGCGCGCGCGCCGAGCGTTCGTCGAGCAGGTACTTGAAGGTCGACACGAGGCAATGCGCCAGGTCGACCGCGGGCCCGGCCGGCACGCGCGCCATGTCGCCGCGTCGCAGCTCGGCCTCCAAGCCGCGTCGCGCCAACTTGGCGCGCGCGGCGTCCAACATGCGTTCGTTGAGGTCGAACCCCTCGACCGCGAGTCCGCGCCGCGCGAGGTCGACGACCAGCCGCCCGGAGCCGCAAGCCGGTTCGAGCACGCGCCGCGGTTCTCCGCGCCCGTGGCGGCGCGCCAGCGCCACGAGGAACGAGCCTTCGCGCCTGGTGCCTGGTTCGAAGACCAGGTCGTACCAACGGGGGGTGTCGTACCAGTCGACGAGCGCGGTCTTGGCCATCCTCGGGAAGAATCTTCACGCGGCGCGACTGGCGGCGCAACAGGAGCCTCGGGTCCGTCGAGTCGCCTTGACAGAATCGAGCCGATCGGTCGACACTCTAGGTCGCCCGCGCGGGCTTCCCTGCGTCTTGCCGGGCGACCAAGCGAACATGTCCATCCGCTCCCTGTCCCTCTCGTGGCGGGCGTCCGCCTGCCTCGCCTTCGCCTCCGTTCCCGTGTTGGCCTCGTCGGCCTGCGAAGTCGGAGCCGTCGCGGCGTCCACCACGACCAGCGCGCAGGCGCCGCTCGTCGAGTGGAACCGACGCAACGCCGAGCATCTGCTCAATCGCGCGGCCTTCGGCGCCACCGACGCCGAAGTCGACGCGGCCGTGGCGCGCGGCATGGCCGCGAGCATCGAAGCCCTCTTCCCCGCGGACGCCAAGGTGCCGCAGCCCGAGATCCTCGGCCTGCGCGACCTGCCGCTCGACCTCGAGCGGCCCGAGACGCGCCTGCGCAACGTCGAAGGCCGGCGCGAGGGCTTGTCGCGCCTGCAACCCGACCTCATCTCGCCGCTGAACATGTGGGGCGATTGGTGGATCGAGCGCATGCGTCAGTCGGAGGATCCGCTGCGCGAGCGCATGACGATCTTCTGGCACGGCCACTTCGTCAGCTCGGTCAAGGAGGTCGGCAACGCGCACGAGATGATCGAGCAGCTGGCCTTCCTGCGCGACAACGCGCTGGGCGACTTCGAGACGCTCTTGCGCGGCGTGGGTCGCACGCCGGCGATGCTGGCGTACCTCAACAACGACGAGAACGTGAAGGAGCACCCCAACGAGAACTGGGCGCGCGAGCTGTTCGAGCTGTTCTCGCTCGGCGACGGCAACTACACCGAGGACGACATCAAGCAGGCGGCGCGCGCCTTCACGGGTTGGACCGACAAGGAAGGCCGGTTCTTGTTCGATCGCATCGTGCACGACTTCGGCGCCAAGCAGGTGCTCGGCCGCGCCGGGGCCCTCGACGGCGACATGGTGGTCGACCTCGCGCTCGAGCAGGAGGCTTGCGCGCGCTTCATGGCGGCCAAGCTCCTGCACCACTTCGAGGGCGCACCCGCGTCGATCGAACGCGTCGAGGAATACGCCGCGTTCCTGCGCGCCAACGACTTGCACATCGGCGCGTTCCTGCGCCGCTTGTTCGCCGATCCGGCCTTCTACCGCGACGAAGTGGTGGGTCGCCGCGTGGCGCCGCCGATCGAGTGGTTGGTGGGCAACGCGCGGCGCCTGGACTTGTCGGCGCCCGGGCAGATGGTGCTCAACATGGGCGATGTGCTGGGCCAGCGCCTGTTCTGGCCGCCGAGCGTCAAGGGTTGGGAGCCCGACATGGCCTGGATCACCACGGCGACGATGATGTACCGCTCGAACATGGCCGGCATCATGCTCGGCCTCGTCTCGGTGCAAGGCTTGATCCGCGACGCCGAGTTCGACGAGCGCTCGATGGGCGACGAGCCGATGATGGCCGCCGCCAAGAAGAGCCGCAGCAACGGCCTCAACCAGCTGGCCTACATCCAGGACACGGGCTGGAAGCCCGAGCTGTCGCTCGCTTCGCGCGCCAAGGCGGCCTTGGCCGTGGGCGACGCGCGCCTCGCGGCGTGGCTCTGCGGCGAGCTGCTCGCCATCGAAGTGCCGCTCGATTCGGGCGTGCGCGGCTCGGTCGCCGCGTTCCTGGCGCGCGAACGCCGGGAAGCCGGCATCGAGATGGAGACGCAACTGCTCGCGCATCCGGAGGGCGAGGCCATCGTGCGCCGCGCCGCGCACTTCGTGCTAAGCCTGCCCGAATCCCAGCTCAACTGAAGTCACGCGAAGCCACCCAGGACCACGACGCCATGGACCATCTGCACCAGGCTCCCAAGCACCGCCCCGACCGCCGCGGCGTGATCGTCGGCGGCGCCACCATCTTCGGCGGCATGTGGCTCCTCGGCCGCTCCGCCTTGGCGAGATCCACGCGCGCAGCGGTCGAGCAAGCCAAGGACGCGCCGCCCAAGGCGTTGCTCCTGCTCGAGCTGTCGGGCGGCAACGACGGCCTCTCGTGCATCGTGCCGTGGGCCGACGACCTGTACCACGGCGCGCGCGGTCGCGTCGGGCACAAGGCCGAGACGGTCAAGAAGATCGACGATTACCGCGGCTTCCACTTCGCCTTGGCGAACATGCAGTCGCAGTGGAACGAGGGCAAGCTCGCCATCGTCGAGGGCTGCGGCTACGACAACCCCAACCACAGCCACTTCACCTCGCAGGACATCTGGCACACCGCGCGCCACACCGGCCGCGCCTCGGGCGACGGCTGGATCGGCCGCCTGATGGCCGAGATGCATCCGCAGGACAAGGAAGTGCCGCACATGGTGCATGTCGGCCAATCGCTGCCGTACTCGTTGAAGAGCGGCTCGCACGCCGTGGTGTGCCTCGACCAGCCGCCGCCCTACCGTTGGGCCGCGGGCGGCGAGGACATCGCGCGCGAGGGCGGCATGCGTCGTCCCGAGCCGGGCCATCCGCTCGAGCAGATCCGCAGCGTCGTGCGCAACGCGCAAGCGAGCTCGTCCGCGATCCGTCGCGCCGCCGCCGAGTACAAGCCGCGCGTCGAGTACCCCAAGCACGACCTGGGCCAGGACATGCAGACGGCCGCGGCATTGCTCCAATCGCGCCTGGGCGTGACGGTCATGTCCGTGACGCACAACGGCTACGACACGCACGCCAACCAGGTCTACCGGCACGACAAGCTCATGCAGGAGCTCGACGGCGCGCTCGGCGCGTTCCTGGCCGATGTGCGCGGGACGCCTTCGGGCGACAACATCGCCATCCTCGTGTTCAGCGAGTTCGGCCGTCGCGTGCCGGACAACGCCTCGATGGGCACCGACCACGGCACCGCCGGCCCGATGTTCCTGCTCGGCTCGCCCGTCAAGGGCGGACTGCACGGCAAGCACCCCTCGCTCGCCGACTTGGTCGATGGCGACCTCAAGCACACCACCGACTTCCGCCGCGTGTACGCCAGCGTGCTCGACGGATGGCTCGGCGTGCCGAACGAGCGCGTGCTCGGCGCGCGCCACGAGCCGATCGCGGGGGTGTGGGCGTGAGCGCGCTGCTCGTCGCGTGCGCCTTGGCGCTGTGCGCGCAGGACTCCGAGTCCGTGCGCACGCGCGAAGACCACTACCAAAGCGGCCGGCCGATGCTCTCGGTGCAGGAACTCGAGGTGCGCCCCGGCGAATGGGTGCGCCACGGGATGGAGCGCGCCTGGTATCCAGAGGGCGCCACCGACCACGAAGGCGCATGGGAGCGCGGCGCGAAGAGCGGCACGTGGACCTGGTGGTTCGCCAACGGCCGCAAGGAATCGGAGGGCGCCTTCGTCGATGGCCTCGCGCACGGTCCTTGGACCTTCTGGCGCGAGAGCGGCCGCACGGTCATGACCGGCTCGTTCGAGCGCGGCGTGGCCACCGGTCGATGGACGTGGAACTGGATGTACAGCGACAAGAAGAAGGCGCAAGGCGTCCTCGTCGCCGGCCAGCTCGAAGGTCCGTGGACCGCTTGGCACGAGGAAGGCGGCGTCTCCGAGCAAGGTGCTTGGAGCGCGGGCAAGAAGCACGGCACTTGGACCGAGTGGCATCCGAACGGGACGCTCAAGGCCACTGGTGCGTGGAAGGAGCAGCGCCGCCACGGCGAGTGGCAGGAATGGCACGACGACGGCTCGCTCGCCGCGAAGGGCGCGTGGGTCGAGGGCGAGCGCCAAGGCGCATGGGAGTTCCGCGGGAAGGGCGGGATCCCGCTGCAGTCGGGCGGCTTCGAGCGCGGCAAGGAGTCCGGCGCCTGGACCTTCCACCACCCCGACGGCAAGAAGAGCGAGGAAGGCTCGTTCGTCGCCGGAGTGCCGCAAGGCCCGTGGACGATGTGGCGCGCCGACGGAGTCCTCGAGCGCCAAGGCGCGTACAAGGACGGCCTGTGCGAGGGCGAGTGGACCTTCCACGGCCCCGATGGCCAAGTCGCCGAGCGGCGCACCTACGCGGCCGGCAAAATCGTCGCCGGCAAATAGGCCGGACAACAGGGTGGTCCCGTCGCGGCCACCTAGGCCTTCGGCGTCGCCGATCGCGTGCGTTCGAGTCGCCGACGGCATCCGTCGGATCGCAGCGCCCCTCGGTGCCCGGTGCGCCACCGTCTGTGTCAAATTTACTTGACGGTCTCGCCGCGCAGGATCCGACCCAATCGGCGCAGCTCTTCGCGATCGGCCGGCGTCCCCGGCAGCCCCGGATGCTGGCCCTCGGCGTCGGTGGGCACGAGATGCACATGCACGTGGCGCACGACCCAACCTACGACGCTGGTGCAGACGCGTTCGCAGCCCAGTCGTTCCTTCTGGACGAGCGCCACCCGACGGACGAAGCTCCACAAGCGCGCGTGCTCGTCCTCGGGCAGGTCGTAGAGGTAGGGGACCACGCGACGCGTGGCCACGACCACGTGCCCCGGGCGAAAGGGGGCCGGCGCGAGGAAGGCCACATGGCCCTCGTCCTCGGCGACGATCTCGGCGTCGACGCGGCCGGCCACGAGGTCGGCGAAGGTGGGGTGCGATCCGTGCATGGCGTGCATCCAAGCCGCGTCGGCCCCCGCGCGGCGCTCCGGCTGCGCGCGGGAGATGCCGCCGCGATCGTCGAACGGTAGCATCTGCGCCGTCATGCCCGCGCCTCCGTCCGACGCCCGATCCTTGTCCGCCGTTTGCGTGTCCACTTCGCCGTGCGGCGACGACGGGGTCGTGCTGAAGATCCGCGTCGAGTCGCCGCAGCCGCCGTTGCGCGCAGCGCGCTTCTGGATGTTGAGACGCGAGGATCGCCTGTCGCCGGCCATTCCGCGCCCGTTCTCGCTCTACCGCCAACAGGGCGACGAGCTCGAGTTCCTGATCAAGGTCATGGGCGCGGGCACCAAGGCCTTGGCGGCGTGCACGCCGGGCACCAAGCTGCGCGCCATCGGCCCGTTGGGCAACGGCTGGCCGACGCTCGATGGCGAAGGCGACATGTGGGTCATGCTCGCCGGCGGCATCGGTTCGGCGCCGTTTTGGATGGGAGTCGAACAGGCGCTCGCCGGCATGGACGGTCGCGCGCCGTGTCCGCCATCGAAGCTGGCGATCCTCTATGGCGCCGCGACCAAGGGCCTCTTGTACGACCTCGAGGGCTTCAAGGGCCTCGGCGTGCGCGTGGAGACTTGCACGATGGACGGCAGCCACGGGCTGAAGGGCCATGTGCTGCAGCTCCTGGAGGATCTGCAGCGGCGCGGCGAGTTGCCGCACAAGGTGCGCCTGCTCGCTTGCGGTCCCGAGCGCATGCTCGAGGCCGTCGAGGAGCATGCACGCGCGTCCGGGCTGCCTTGTTGGTTGTCGCTCGAGACGATGATGGGTTGCGGGGTCGGCATCTGCAACGGCTGCCCCGTGCCCACGCTGCCCGATGGACCGATGGGTGCTTGGAGCAATGCCAAGTGCTGCGTCGAGGGGCCGGTGTTTTCGATTGAGTGCGTGACGATGGGATCTGACCCGCGCGAGCGGGTCCAATAGCACCGTCTCCTCTCTCTCTCCCTCTCTCTCTGCCGCTCTCTCTGCCGCTCCCGCTCCCTCAAGGCCCAAGTCTCCCCAGCCCCATCTCGATGCGTTCGATGGTCGCGCGTCGCTCGCGCGCCTCGCCACGCATGTTGCGCGCCCGCTCGAGCGCGCCCTCCAGCGAGCGACGTGCCGCGGCCTGATCGCCCAAGTCCAGTTGCAGCCTGGCGCAGGCCTCCAGCGCGTGCGGATCGCCCAGAGCCAAGGCTGCCGCGCGCGTCCATTCGGCCAAGGCCTCCTCGGCGCGCCCGAAGCGCCGGTGCACCTCCGCCAGAGTGCGCGCCACCTCCGCGTCGTCGGGGAAAGCCCGCTTGGCGCGCTCGGCCCACTTCAGCGCGCGCGGTTCGTCCATGCGGTCGGCGTCGGCGCGCGACAGTTCGAGCAGGCTCGCGGCCGAGGCCAAGGGCAAGTCGTCCAACGCCGACTCCAACGCGCCCTCCAGCGCAGCGCCGCGCGCACGCCTGCTCCAGGCTCGCACGAGGTACGGCGCCGCCTGCGGGGGACCTTCGAGTTGCAGCGTCAGCGCACCGGCGAGGTAGTGGGCGTCGAAGCTCGTGGGCAGCAAGTCGCAGGCGCGCCGGGCGGACAGCAACGCGCCATTCCGCTCTCCCCGCGCCGCGAGGATCCGCGCGCGCGACAAGTGCGCCGCGCCGCGCGTCTCATCCATGGCGATGGCGCGCTCGGCGTCGGCGAGGGCCTCGTCCATGCGACCCGCCGCGGCCAAGAGCTGCGCGCGCGCCACCAAGGGCCGCGCATCGAGTGGGTGCGTCGCGCGCGCCTCCTCGACTTGCCGCAACGCGCCTTGCGCGTCGCCGGATCGTTCGAGCATGCCGGCGAGACGCAAGCGAGTGCGCACCGAGGCGGGATTCAGCCGCAGCGCCTCGGCGAAGCTGCGCTTGGCCGCCTCGAACTCGCCGAGGCGCGCCTGCAGCACGCCGAGGTCCTCGTGGGCCTGCGGATGCAGCGGATTGGCGCGCAGGGCCATCTCGAAGGCCTCGCGCGCCTTGTCCAGTTCTCCTGACAAGGTGCGCGCGACACCCAGACCCGTCCATGCTTCCTCCGCGGTGGGCAGGCGCTCGACCACCGACTGGAAGATGCCGGCCGGCGTCTCGTAGTCGTTGTAGCCGTCGATGTCCGCCTCGAAGAGCAAGGCCCACGCGTAGCCGGAGTTGGCCTGCAAGTGGTCTTCGCCGCTGCCGAAGATCATCCCGTCGCCGCGCTTGGCGGCGGCCAGCAGGTCGAGCGCCGCCTCGAAGCGCGCCTTGGCTTCGATCAGCGCGCGCGTCTCGCCCGTGCGCTTGTGGCGCTCGAGCAGCACGCGTCCAAGTTGCCATTGCGCGTAGGGCGCGCGCGGACTCTCGAGGGCCGCCTGCCGCAGCAGCGTCTCCTCGTCGCGCCAGGTCCAGATGCGCTCGCGGCTGGCGAGGGCGAGCGGCGCGCACAGGACCAAGGCCGCGACGATGGCGCCTCGTCCGAGGCTCGCGGCGACGAGACCCGCGAGGAGCGCCGGGCCGAAGCTCGCCAAGTACAGGTAGCGATCCGAAAGGGGGAAGATCCCGAGCGATTCCACGCGGCCGACCAGCGGCAGCAAGGCCACCGGCGCGAACAGTGCGGCGCAGGCGCACAGGCGCGCCTGCTTGCGCCAGCACCACCACGCCACGGCGCCCGAGGCAGCCAAGGCGGCCAGCGGCAGCCAGCCCTGGCCCCAGTCGAAGTCCGGGGTGAACGGACGGAACAAGACCAAGGGCTGCGGCCACCAGGCGAGCTGCGTGCCGCCGCCCAGCAGTTCCAACCGCAGCAGCCATAGCCGCGAGTCCGGCACGCCGAAGCCCGTAGTCGTGCGCCCGAGCCCTGCGCTCCATTCACCGAAGGCCAGCGCCCGTCCGCCGTACCAGACGACGAGCGGCACGAGCAGCACCAGTCCGGCGCCGAGGCGCGCGCGGGCTCCAGCCAGCGGGACGAAGCGCTCGCGCCCGAGCGTCATTTCCACCAAGCCGACGAGCGGCACGAGGGCCAGCGCCAGTTCCTTCGAAAGCAACGCCAGCGCGAACCACGCGCCCGCGCGCCACGGCGCCCGCCCTGACTCGCGCGCTCGCACCCAAGCGTCGAGCATCAGGAAAGCGCACAGCCCGAAGGCCGGATCGCCGATGGCGCTGATCCAGGCCACGCTTTCGACATGCGTCGGGTGGAAGGCCCACAACGCCGCCGCGACCAATGCCGCCGTGCTCGAACGCGTCAAGGTGCGCGCGCAGCGCCAACACGCGCCGATGGCCGCCAGGTGCAGCGCCAACGACAAGCAGTGGAACACCCACGGATCCGCGGCGCCCACCGCCCACGACAGCCTCAAGAGCAGCACGGCGATCGGCCGCCAATACCCCACCGCCCGCGCCGTCTCCGCGTCGGCGAAGTCCCACATCCCGCTGGTGAAGGCTGCCTTCCAGTGCGAGGGGTCGGTGACGACCGGGTTGGCGAGCACCAAAAGGCGGTCGTCGTAGACGAAGTCGCCCAGCAGCGCGGGAGCGTGGAGCCAAGCGGCTGCGACGAGGAGCAGGCCGAGGGCGAGCAGGTCGAGGCGGCGCGGGAGGGAACCGGGCATGGGATGGATGCTGGTCCCGGTCATTGTGCGCAACTTCGGCCTGGTTCCGACGCCTCAACCCTCGCACAGCGAGTTTTTCCGCCGCTGGTTGCCACGCTCGGACCTCGCCGCGCGTCCATGCATGATGGCGTTCGTCGAAGCTCTCTCTCTGGCTCGACTGGACCGGCTGGTGGCAGGCGAAACCCAGCTCCTGGATCGCGTGCGGGCACTCTGCGCGGCCGTTCGCCGCATGCGACGCGTGGTCCGTCGTCCACGGCGTAATCCTGCGCCAGCGTGCGTCGCACCGATGTACGTGGATGTAGTCGAGGTGCTTTGGAGGCTGGCGCGGGCCTGGCACCACCCCGAGGGCTGGTATCGCCCGCCAGACATAGAACGCGCGCCGTGCCCTGAAGGTGGCTCTCGCGCCGGATTCCGCCTCCCAGTCGCGCACAACGAAGGGGACCAGCATCAAAAAAAGAGCGCGAGGAGCCTTCCGACCCCTCGCGCCCCTCAAACCGTGTCAGTCCTCCGCCTCAGGGGCAGAAGACCACCTGCAAGCCATCGCTCAAGTTGAATCCAGCGCCGCCGCCCGCCGGGTTGCGGTACCACAACTGGAAGTTGCGCGGGCTGTTGGCCGGGATGGTGCTGGCGGGGCTGGTGGTGAAGTTCAGCGTGAGCGCGGCGTCGCCGAAGGGGGAGGCGTTCATGATCGGCAGGCGCGTCGTCGGGTTGCCCACGCAGCGGTAGCCGTTGCCGAACGGCGCGAAGGTCTGGTTGGGGCCGAAGAAGTACAAGCAGGCGGCATTCGGCGGGACACCATTGGTCACCAGCGTGAAGTTGTTGGTGGCGATCGAGGTGCTGCCGGAGTACGCCATCGTGGCGCCGAAGATGTCGTAGCTGTTGGGCGCCGCCTGGCAGTAGGACTGCGGCGCGGTGCCGCCTTGCGGGTTGACCGGCCAAGCATTCGACAGGGCCGAGTTGGCCGATCCCGGGATCTTGACCAGCAGGTCACCCGGACCGGCGGCGGTGGGGGCGGTCAGGGTGATGCTCGTGCCGCCAACCGAGGTGACATTCGTCACCTTGAGCGGGTCGCCCGAGGCGTTGTTCAGGCGCGTGAACCAGACTTCGTTGCCGGTCGGGGCGAAGTTGGAGCCCGTGATCGTCAACGAGCAACCCGATTGCACCACGTTCGTGATGATCGGCTTGGTGGCCGCGGCGACGCCGTAGATGGCCTGCACGCCGGCGATGTCGTCGGCGCTGATCGTGCGTTCGTTCACTCCGTTGACGGTGGCGACCGCCTGCATCGTGGCGCCAGCCACCGTCGAGTGGCCGAGGCCCAGTGCGTGGCCAAGCTCGTGCGTGCCTACGCCTTGAAGGTCGTACTGGCCACCGGCGGTCGAACCGGGGCCGTCGCTCCAGTTGGCTGCGTCCTGGTAGAAGCGGATGCGCCAGCCGTCTTGGATCGGGGTCTCGCAATAGGCCAGCGTGCCGCCGGAGCTGCCCGAGAGCTCGGAGATGATGTTGTCGTTCGTGCCGCCGATCCCGGTGGCCAATCCTTGCCAAGACGGGTCGAAGTTGGCGCCGCCCGAGCCCAGGCCGCCCGGTTGAGTCGGGTCGCCGTTGCCGTTGCCGTGGAGCCTTGAGCCCCACTCGAGGTTGGCCTTCCACATCGCCAAGGCGACACCCGTGGCGCCGGGGAAGTTGGCGTCCGGCGTCGTGTTGTCGTTGGCGGTCGGGTCGGTGAAGTTGTTGAAGACGCGGAAGTCGCGCTGGGCGAGGCCCAAGCTGCCGCCGATGGTCGTGTAGGCCTCGGTGCGCGTGGGCAGGGCGAGGAACGCGGCGCCGCCGAGGACGGCGAGGGGGACGAGGAAGCGTGCGTGCTGCATGGGGATGGCCTCAGCGCTGCTGGTTCTTTTGTTCGGTGAGGACTTGGATGCGCGCGCTCAAATCATCGAGCGCGATGTTCGCCGGCACGGCGTAGCCATCACCGCGCCCTTGGACCACGCGTCCCTTCTTGGAGGCGATCGTGCGGTACAAGCCGCCATGCGAGGTCATCAGCGCATTGCCGGCCAGATCCCCGCCCATGTTCTTCTCGCGCTTCCAGAACGCCACCACGTCGTTGCCGACCTTCTGGTCGTCGGCCGAGGGTGCCTCGCTGTTGAAGACGCCTTCGGTCGGGCTGATGAAGCCGCCCGGGAAGGTCACATCGACCGTTTGCGGCTGGCCCGAGGCGAGGTTCACGCCTTCGACCGTCAGCGTCGTGTAGTACAGCTCCACCCCGTCCTTTTGGTGGTCGATGCGGATGACCTTCTTGGCCACGATGCGTCCGTGGACGGCGCCGTCGGCGCGTTGGACCATCTGGGCGAGGTCGAGCCGTTCGATGGCCGCCGTGGCGAAGGCCGCGAAGGCCACTAGGAGCGCCGCGAGGGCGTAGGCGTGCTTGCGCATGGGTGGAGGAGTCCTCTCTTGAAGGGTCGTTCCGCGCGGGGCGGACCGTCGGATGCATCTGGGACGGCCTGCGGGCCTCCCCGGGTTCCATTCCGGGCCTGCGGCGGGGTCTGGAACAAGTCCGGATCCGGCCACTTCGACCGCCCTAGCGTACCGCTCCGCGGCGATCCCTGCCCGAAACTCGAAGCTCTTTCCGGCGACCAGCTGGGCGATTCCGGGAGCTTTCTTCCTTGCAGGCCGGGTCGCTTTGGCGGCCGGCGGTGGCTCGGGAAGTACTTGCCGGTCCGTGATCGCCAAACAGACGGGCCGTTGCGTGCTCGGCAGGAACGCGCCGGGTGGCCGATGCGCGTCCTAGCGCGCGGCGATGTTCCAGAACTTGACGCGCTTGTTCTGGTCGGTGCCGACGACCAAGCCACCACCGAGGTACTCCAACTGCCAAGCCGGGTTCTCCACCTTCCAATGCGCCGGGAGAGGTAGACGCGACCCGGTCGCCAAGTTGACCAACTCCGTGGCGCTGGTGCCCAAGCTCGTGCCATCGGGTAGCGGCGTGTACTTGCTGCTGTGGACCATCGTCCAGCTCGCGCTAGGCGATGGCTTGAGCAGCGAGACTTCGGGGTGCGTGCACTCGGCGCGCGCGAGAGGCACACCCGCCAAGAGATCCCACAGGATCACGCGTGGAACAGCGCCAGCGGGGGGGCGGGTCGGTTCGTCGTGCGCCGCTCCCGTGAGCCCCCATGTCGCGCCGGCGAACACGAGGTGGTTGATCGGCTGCTCTTGGATGGGCGAGTCGTGCAGTTGGCACTCCAAGGCGCCGGTGCGCGCATCGCGCAAGCGCAAGTGGCCACGTCCTTCGATTGCGTCGCGCTCGAGGGCGAAGATCCAACGGCCATCCGGGCCGATCGCCGCGGACACCACATCCACGTCGTCCACCAAGACTCCCAAGTCGCGGCCCGTGGCCAGATCGAAGCGGCACCAGGCGATCGTCCCGCGCCCAATGTCGCGCGGCAGGATCAAGGTGCGATCGTCGGGGCCGAAGCCCGGTCGCACGAGGTGGCTGCCCGCGTCCTCGAGTTGCCACAGGCGCTCGCCCGACGGCACGGCGTGGATCGCCAGGACTCCCTTGGCCGCGACGGCGCCCGTCAAGAGCAGCAGGTTGCCATCCTGCGAGAACGACAAGTGCCACGGATTGTCGATGGCGTGCGGCCACTCGCCGAGCAACTTGCCTTCCGGCAGGCGCCAGAAAGCCGCGCGCACGTCCTCGGGCCGAATGCTCTGTTGTTCGGCGTCGTAGCCCCAATGCGTGGTCAACAGCGTGCGGCGGTCGGGCGACGCGAGCACGCGCGCGGTGCCAAGGCCCTCGCGCACGGGCAGCTCGGCGGCCTCGGTCCAGCGGCCGTCCAGCCGCTCCTTGGCGAGGTCGGCCCGCTGCAGCCAGATGGCGCGCAGTGCTGTCAAAATATCTTGACGCTCTTCGCCGCTGGCCGCGGGCCAGGCGCGTCCGAGCCAGGCGCGCCCGCGCTCCGAACTCGCCGTGCGCGCAGGTTCCTTCTGGCGCGCGCTCCACGCCAGCCACGCCCGGCCCAGCGCCAGGCGCGGGGTCGGCTCGGTCGGAGCGGCCAGATCGCCCTTCGCCAGGTCGCGCAGCGCCGGATCCGCGCCGCGCGCCAAGTGCTCGAGGCCGCGCGTCCACGCGCGCTCGACGAAGCACGCATGTCGGCCCACGACCAGGTTGGCTTCGGGGTTCGCCGCGTCCTGCGCGAGCGTGTCGAGGGCCGGAGCCAAGCGCTCGGCCTGCGCGAGTTCCTCGGCGAGCTCGGCCAAGCGCGCTTCCACGCGCGCCGACAAGCCCTTGTCCTTGAGCCCCTTCGCCGCATCCGCGAACGTCCGCCACTGGTCCACGCGGGTGCGTTGTTCGGGCAGGTCGAAGCGTCCGAGTTGTTCGTCGAGCAGTTCCTCGTGCAACCGCTCGTCGCCGGCCGAAGCGGCCAAGTGCAACCCGCGTCGCAGCAGCGACCAGCGCATGGCGTCGTCGGAGCCGGCCTCGCGCGCCATGGCGGCCAGCTCGCGCGCGAGACTCGACTTCTCGGCGGGCTTGCGCGCCGCCGCGACCCGGGGCTTGAGCAACTTGTCCAGGGCCGCGTCGGTGGTCGTCAAGTCCGAGGCTGCGGGGCGCGGGGCCTTGCTTGGGACCTCGGTCTGGGCCGGCGCGACCGGCGCCTCTTGGCTGCTGGCGCTGGCAAGCGTCCTTGCCGGCGTGGCCGGCAAGCCCGCGACGGCGAGCAGGAAGAACGCCACGGATGCAGTTCGCTTGTGAACGGTCATCACCGACAAGTCTCCCACGCGTGGGCTGCGCGGGCTTCCGGCACCGGAAAATCCCAGTCCGCCGCGGACTCGGCGCATTCAAGTCGACGCCGCGCCCTCGTCGGGCGTCCGTCCAGCGTGCAGTTGACGCAGGATGTTCGCCAAGCGCGGTTTGACGCGCGCCGCGCGCATGCGCGCGCTCTCCGCTCGTTCCATGCCGAGCTTCGCCGCGATGTCCTTCCACGGCAGGCCCTCGACCTCGCTGGCGACGATCAAGTAGCGCTCCTCCTCGTCGAGGAACTGCAAGCCCAGGCGCACCCACTCGCGCTCTTCGTTGCGCGCGGCGGCGCGCTCGGGGTCCAGCGAGGTGCGCGAGCTGGAGAACGATCCGAGCATGTCCCGCCCGGACTCGGACAAGTCGTCGCTCGGCGCCGTGCGTCGTTCCTCGCGCCGAATCTGATCGACGAGCAGGTTGCGCACGATGCGTCGCAGCAAGCTGCGCAGCTGGCCGGCGCTTTCGGGTTGGAAGCGCGGTCCGTACTGAAGGAAGTTGACCAGCGCAGCTTGGGCGAGATCCTCGATGTCGAGCTCGGTGCTGCGCTTGCCGCGCAGCATCGAACCGGCGTCCTCGCGGACCCACGGCGCCACCGCGAGCACCAGCGCCTTCAGCGCGGATGGCTCGTCGTCGTACCACGACCGCAGCAAGCGCAGCAGTTCGTCGTCGTGCATGGGCTGGGGCATGCGCGCGGGATCGGTCTTTCGCGCCGGAGTCTACCAGCGCGCGTCGCCAACCTGGTTCAGTGCTGGCACTGGTTCGGCAACAAGCGCCCGTGGGGCCCTGGACCGAGGAAGGCGCGCAACGCTTCGTCCTCGGGGTGTTCCTGCAAGAGTTCCTCGACCATGGCGCGCCCGCTTGGATCGCCCGCCTGCACCAGCGCCGCAGCGAGCGAGCGGGAGTAGCCGTGGTCGTCGGGCGCCGACGCCAGCGCGGCGCGCCACTGCGCGGCGGCCGCCGCGTAGTCGTTGTTCGCTTCGAGCACTTCGGCGCGCAGCGCGTGCGTGGCTGCGTCGCGCGGCGCCGCGTCGCCGAGTCGCGCCAGGCGCGCGCCAGCCGCGGGAGCATCGAGCGTCTCGAGTTCGGCCCGCGCCAACGCGACTTCGAGCGTTGGCCAGGAACCCGCCGCCGCGATCGGCTCGGCGTAGGCCACGAGCCGGTCGATGTCGCGCTTCTGGGCCAACACGCGCGCCGCGCCCTCGATGCAAGCCCGCGCGTAGTCGTCGAGTTGTCCTTGCACGCCCAGTCGACCGAGCAGTTCGAGCACTCCGTCTTCGAGTTCGACCTGCTGGGCCTCGCTCTCGAAGGGCGACGAGGCGGTCTGGTCGTGCGCGAAGCGCGCTCCGGCCTGGCACAAGAGCTGCGCCGTGCTGCCGCTTTGCGCCGCCGCCAGCGCCTCCCAGTTGCGCGCGCGATCGCGCTTGCCGCGCAGGATCGGACGATCGAAGCGGCGCGACCATTCGCCTTCGCGCCCCGCGTCCTCGAACGGCCCCTCGCCCGCGACGAGCACCGTTGGACGCGCGCCAGTCGGCGCTTCGCCGTTCGCGACGACGGCCCACTGCAGCGCGTCGAGTCCACGGCCCTGCGCCACGAGCACTTGCTGTTCGGCGCCCGACCAGCGGCCGGCCGGGATCGAACGCGGCAGCGGCGCGTCGCCGTCGAGCCAGCGCACGACCGTCGTGTTGGCGGGCGGCTCGACTTCGGACACGAGGCGCAGTTCGCCCATCACGGCGGCGCACACGACGAGCTCGTACTCGCCGGATTTGTACCTCGCCAGCGCTTCGCCCGGTTCGAGCACCTCGCCCGGAGGCGGAGTCACGCCGCCCTCGCCGTCGAACAGCGCGGCCTCCATGGACGCCATGGCGTCGTGCCACGCCGCGCTGCGATCGATGCGCGTCGCGCCGGCTTGCAGCAACGCGTTGGCGCGCAGCGCCGTCAACTGGCCCACGAAGAGCACATCGAGTCCCGCCACGCGCGCGCTGGCGGGCACGCAGTCCACGCTGGCCGCCAAGCGCCGCATGTCGTCGCCCGCGTCCTCGAGGTCGGGGGTCAGTCGACGTCGATCCAAGGTCGCGAGCTTGATGCCGCCTTGGCCTGGTTCGACCGTCGCGAAGCCTGCGGCCGACTCGACGGCCATGTGCGGGATGATCGGCCGACGCGACCAAGGCGACAGGATCACCACCGTCTCAACCTTGGGGATGGCGGCCAGCGCGCCGAGCGCGAGACTCGCGCCGACCGGGATCCAGCGCAGCTTGTCCTTCGACTCGGCGAGCGCCGCCAGCGCCGCGCCCGTGGCCGCCGCGAAGGCGCACAGCGGGATCCACTGCGCGAGGGCCAGGCGTTCGCGCGTCACATCGGAGCCTTCGACCAGGCTCGGCAGCAAGAGCAGCCCCGCGCCCGCGCCGAACAGCACCGCCGAGAGCGAGCCGCGTCCGCGCAAGGCGTGCAAGGCCGCGCCGGCGAGTAGTCCCGGCAAGGCCAGTACGCTGGCCGCCACGGCCGCGTCCCAGCGCCAGGTTCCAAGCCAGGACGAGTCGAGTCCGAAGCGGCGCATGTGCTCGATCAGGCCGCGTTGCGTGGCGAGCGAGTCGAGCAGCGCGAGCGCCGCGAGGCACGCCACGCTGCTCGCGCACAGCAAGGCGCCGGAGGCGAGTCGCGCGGCGCGCAAGGTGCGCCATGCGGGCGCGAAGGCGCTGGCGCCGAGGGCGAGCAGCACGAACAGGACCACCATGTGCGCGCTGGTGGCGCCGCTGGTTCCATCGGAGAGCATCGGCAGGTGCCGCCAGACGCAGCCGATCGCCGTGGTCGCCGCCGCCGCCGCCAACGCGAGGCCCGTCAGTTCGATCCAGCGCGGCTTGGGCAGTTGGTCGTCGATGCGCGTGTCGGGCACCAGCGCCGCCACGGCGATCAGCGGCATGAACAGGAAGACGACCAACGGCGGGATCTCGAAGCTCGCTGGTCCCACGAAGGCATGCAGGAACGCCCCGAGCGGCACGCACCACAAGCCGAGCAGTCGCGGCCCCCGCACCCGACCGCGCAGGAGGACTGCGTACAAAAAGAGGCCGAAGGCGCACCACATGGCGGCCTGCTTGGGGTCGAGCCCGGTCCAGTCGATGACATCGCCGCCCGGGGCGGGGCGGGTGCGCGAGAGGATCCAGCCGAGGGCCAGGCCCAGGATGAGCTGTGCCAGCGTGTGCATGGGGGGGAGGATACGCAGGGGCGGGTGCGCGTTGGATGCTGGCCCCGGTGATTGTGCGCGGCCCGGGGAGCACCCGCCTCGCTGACACCGCGCCATGCGTGCAAGGGACGAACGACGCGTCCAAGGCCCAGCCAAGCCTCGGCCTGGCGCGTGCGGGCGGGTGCGCGTGCCCTGCCGTCGCCTGCGCGCCGCCATCAACGGCTGTTCCATGGTCGCGCGGCGCGCGCGATCAGACCGTGGGAAGGCCACGACCAGACCAGGACCTGGCTCATATCTGGACCGGGTGCAGACCAATGCCTAGCGCAGATCAAGACCTTGCGCAGCCCAAGATCGAGGTCTGGGCGACAGCACCGCCGTGCCGTTGGAGCCCGGCGACATGGACACTCGCGTGGTGCGCCAGGCCGTACGCCGCGCGCCACCGGCTTGGCCAAGACGCGCGCCTTCCCCGCCGCGGCAGCAGGCAACCGGGATTTTCATGTGCCGGCCGGCGTGAACCGTGCGGCGCGCGCGCACAATCATCGGGACCAGCATCCAGCGCATGCTCCCCACCACCCCCTCCAACACCTCCCGCTCCGACTGGCACGCGCTCCTCTTGCCGTGGTTCCGCGCCGCGCGGCGCGACCTGCCTTGGCGCCGCACGCGCGACCCGTACCGCGTGTGGATCAGCGAAGCGATGCTGCAACAGACGCGCGTCGAGGCGGTCGTCGGGCACTACGAGCGGTTCTTGGTGCGCTTTCCGACGGTGGAGGCGCTCGCGGCCGCGCCGGTCGAGGCGGTGCTCGAGGCGTGGAGCGGTCTTGGGTACTACCGGCGGGCGCGGGCCTTGCACGAGACGGCGCGCGAGTTGGTGGCGCGCCATGGGGGTCTGTTCCCGCGCACGGCGGCCGAGTTGGAGGCCCTACGTGGCATCGGGCCCTACACGGCCGGCGCGGTGGCGAGCATCGCGCACGGGTCGGCGGATGCGTTGGTCGACGGCAATGTCGAGCGCGTGCTGGCGCGCTGGATGGACTGGCCATTGGCGCGCGGTTCGGCGGAGCTCAAGAGGCGCAGCTGGGCGACGGCGCGCGCCTTGGCGCCGTCCGACGACGCGGGCGAGTGGAACCAAGCCTTGATGGAGCTCGGGGCCCTCGTCTGCACGCCGCGCCAGCCCAAGTGCCCGGCCTGCCCGGTGCGCAGTGCCTGCCAAGCGCACGCGCAGGGGCGCGCCGCCGCGCTGCCGCTCGCCAAGCCCAAACCCGCCACCATCGAGGTGGAGCTGTCCCTGCATCTCGTCGAAGATTCTGGCCGCGTGCTGCTGCGACGCCGCGCGTCGAGTGGCCGCATGGCGTCGCTCTACGAGTTCCCGACGACCGAAGAGCGTCCCGGTGGCGTCCTTTGGCCCGCGCGACCCGAGTTGGCGCTCGCCGAGGATGTAGAACTCGCGCGTTTCGGCCATGCCATCACGATCCACCGCATCCGGGCGAGGGTCGTGCGCGCGCGGCTGGTGGGCCAGTTGGGGACCACGGGCGACGACGGCGCATGGTCGTGGGTGGCGCGGGCCGAAGCGGGTCGCTTGGCCTTGACCGGCATGGCGCGCAAGGTCGTCGCGCGCTGCCTCCGTTGATCCAGCGCGCCGCGCATGGCACAAGGTTCGGGGTGGAGACCCTGGACCCCCAACGACCCAGCGCCGCCGGCATCAGCTTCGTGGTGCCCGCCTACAACGAACAAGACGGCATCGCCGGCGTGGTCGAGCGCTTGTGCGCCCTGCGCTTGGGTGCGCCGTTGGAGATCCTGGTGGTCGACGATGGTTCGGTCGACGGCACGGCCAAGGTGCTGGAAGGATTGGTCGCCAAGCATCCGCAGCTGACGGTCGTGCGGCACAAGCACAACCGCGGTTATGGCGCGGCCTTGAAGACCGGCTTCGCGCGCGCGCGACACGAGGTCGTGGTCATCACCGACGCGGACGGGACCTATCCCGAGGACATGATCGGCGCGCTGATCGAGAAGATCGACGCGGGCGCCGAGATGGCGGTCGGTTCGCGCACCGGAGCGGAGGTGCACATCCCGCTGGTGCGTCGTCCGGCCAAGGCCTTCCTGCGCTGCCTCGCGAGCTACCTCGCCGGCACGGAGATCCCCGACCTCAACTCGGGATTGCGCGCCTTCCGCCGCGAGCTCGTGCTGCGCTACCGGCCGATCCTGCCGCAGGGCTTCTCCTTCACGACGACGATCACGCTGGCGGCGCTCACCAACGACCACGTCGTGGAGTACGTGCCGATCAACTACCACAAGCGCTCGGGGCGCTCGAAGATCCGGCCGATCCGCGACACTTTGGGCTTCACCCAGCTGATCGTGCGCACGGTCCTGTACTTCAATCCGCTGAAGGTCATCTACCCGGTGGCGGGCTTCGTGCTGGCGCTGCTCCTCGCCTCGCTCGCCTACGACATCTTCGCCGTGTCGCCGCCGAACCTGTCGGACAAGACGACGCTGCTCTTCATCGCGACGATGTTCATCCTCTCGGTCGGCCTGTTGGCGGACCTGATCGACAAGCGCACGCGCCTGTAGCGTGCGCGCGGCGGTCGCGGCCTCAGCCGAGGCTCGCGCGCA
>Ga0172372_10001442_pt1 | contig 36863 bp, 30 predicted proteins | sample LakKiv5m_2_FD_114544 | JGI IMG/M metagenome (GOLD analysis project Ga0172372, IMG submission 114544) | Freshwater microbial communities from Kabuno Bay, South-Kivu, Congo - kab_092012_9.5m | ecosystem: Environmental > Aquatic > Freshwater > Lake | place: Democratic Republic of the Congo...
CCCGGACAAGGCTATCGACGTGATGGACGAGGCCGGAGCCCGCGCGCGCATCGGCGCCATGCAACGCCCGCCCGACGTCAAGGACCTCGAGCTCGAGATAGAGCAGGTCAAGACGAAGAAGGAGCAGGCGATCAAGGATCAGGACTTCGAAGGGGCTGCCCAGCTACGCGACCGCGAGAAGCAGTCGAAGGAGAAGCTGGAGCGCATCCTGGCCGAGTGGAAGCAGCACAAGGAAGAGCGCCGGGTGACCGTCAGCGAGGACGACATCCTGCAGGTGGTTGCCAAGTGGACCGGCATCCCGCTGAAGCGCATGGGCCAGACCGAGACCCAGAAGCTCCTCTCCGTGGAGGTGGAACTCGGAAAGATCGTCATCGGACAGCAGGATGCCGTGACGGCCTTGGCGAAGGCCCTGCGTCGCGCCCGTACCGACCTCAAGGATCCGCGTCGGCCGATTGGCTGCTTTGCCCTGCTCGGACCCACCGGTGTCGGAAAGACGCTGCTGGCCCGCACGCTGGCGGAGCAGATGTTCGGGAGCGCGACTGCCTTGGTCCAACTCGACATGTCCGAGTACATGGAGAAGTTCACGGTCAGCCGTCTGGTCGGTTCGCCACCGGGCTACGTGGGCTACGAGGAGGGCGGGCAGTTGACCGAGAAGGTCCGCCGCCAACCGTATTCCGTGGTGCTCTTCGACGAGATCGAGAAGGCGCACCCCGACGTCATGAACATGCTCCTCCAGATCCTGGAGGAGGGAAAGCTCACGGACTCGCTCGGCCGCGTCGTGGATTTCCGGAACACCATCATCCTGCTCACCTCGAACGTGGGTTCCGACGTCGTGCGGAAGCAGGCGGTCATGGGATTCGGGAAGCAGGCCGAGGATGGCGATCACGATCTGATGCGCGGCCGCATCCTCGAGGAAGCGCGCAAGGCATTCCGGCCCGAATTCATCAACCGTCTGGATGACGTGATCGTCTTCCGCACGTTGGGCAAGCCCGAGTTGGTCCGGATCCTCGAATTGGAGGTGGCGAAGGTCCTTGAGCGGATCCGGCGCAAGGGCGTCACGGTCGTCCTGGATGAGAAGGCCAAGGACTTCCTGATCGAGAAGGGCTACGACCCGCAATATGGAGCCCGCCCGATGCGACGTTCGGTGGAACGGTATCTGGAAGATCCGCTGGCCGAGGAACTCCTCAAGGGGTCGATGTCGATGGTAGGGCCTGTCCAGGTCACTGCCGATGCCGAGAAGCTGGTCTTCAGTCAGCCGCAGGCCAGCGCCGAGGGGGCTGCACTCAGCTCCTGAACCGCAGGGCCGCCCGTTTGCGGATGCGAAAACCCGGGTCCGTCGCGCTCCCCGCGATTCGGCCCGGGTTTCTTGCCTTCACCGTCCCTCGAATTGTTCGCAATGAGTGTTTGAACCCGGCGGAATCCGCGACACTCTCCATTAATCGATGCGTTCCATCCTCATCGGCCGCATCCAGGAAGTCCTGTTGGATCTCGGGGAGATCCTGATCCTGTGCAAGGAGACCCTTGTTTCCGTGCGGTATCACCGTCCCTCGTGGCGGGACTTTCTGGGGCAGCTCTACTTCATCGGCGTCAAGAGCCAGACGGTCGTCGTCACCACAGGCGCGGCAACCGGCATGGTGCTCTGTGCCCAGACCTTCTTCCAGTTCCACAAGGTCAAGATGGACACCGCCACCGGTGCCGTGGTGTCCGTGGGCATGTGCAGCGAGCTGGGGCCCGTGCTCGCCGGATTGATGCTCACCGGTCGCGTCGGCGCCGCGATGGCCGCCGAACTCGGGACGATGAAGGTCACCGAGCAGATCGATGCGCTCCGCACCCTGGCAACCCATCCGGTGGATCAGCTCGTGGTCCCGCGCGTGTTGGCCACGTTGGTGTCGGCGCCCTTGCTGACCATTGAATCGGTGTTCGTCGGGATCGTGGCCAGCTACATCGTCGGCGTGCAGCTGTTGGGCATCGATGGTGCCTATTACCTCTCGAACATGCGCCGCCTGACCGATCCGGCGGACGTGATCATGGGCCTGATCAAGGCGGTGGTGTTCGGGGCGATCATCTCGACGGTGAGCTGCTACAAGGGGCTCAGCTGCCGCGGTGGGGCGGAGGGTGTCGGGCGTGCCACGACCGAGTCTGTCGTGATGGCCAGCATCAGCATCCTCATCGTCAATTTCTTCCTGACCCTGCTGCTGACCCGGCTGTTTGCGGGAGCCTGAGGACATCGCCATGATCGAGGTCAAAGACGTTCACAAGAGCTTCGGCAGCCAGAAGGTCCTGAGGGGAGCCAGCCTTCGCATCGAACAGGGCGAGGCGGTCGTGATCATCGGTCGATCCGGTGGTGGAAAGAGCATCCTCCTCAAGCACATCATCGGACTCCTCCGCCCGGACTCCGGAAGTGTGCTGTTCGATGGACACGACCTCGCCTGCATGGACGAGCGCGAATTGCTCGGGGTGCGCCGCAAGTTCGGGATGCTGTTCCAGATGGCCGCCCTGTTCGATTCATTGAACGTCAACGAGAACGTCGGCTTCGTGCTCCGCCGCGAACGCAAGCATTCCGAAGCCGAGATCCGCGCCCTGGTGGCGGATGCCCTCGACCGGGTGGAACTGCCGGGCATCGAACAGAAGATGCCGTCGGAACTCTCGGGCGGCATGCGCAAGCGCGTGGGTCTTGCCCGGGCCATCGTCTACCGGCCCCAGATCGTCCTCTACGATGAACCGACCACCGGCCTGGACCCGATTGCCGGCGACCGGATCGACCGGTTGATCCGCAGGGTTTGGGAGGAACTGAAGGTGACCAGCATCGCAGTGACCCATGACATGAAGAGCGCTCGCACCATCAGCAACCGCATCCTGATGCTCCACGAGGGCCGGATCCACGCGGATGCGCCCACGGACCAGATCCTGCGATCGACCGATCCACTCATCTACAACTTCGTCAACGGAATCGCCGCCCCCCGGGCGGAAGCCACCTGAAGCATGGAAAAGTCCAATCAAGGTCTGAAGGTCGGGATCTTCGCGTTGCTGGCACTCGTGCTGGCCGCGGCGTTGATCCTGAATTTCTCGAAATCGGCGGGTCCATGGACGCCGCAGATCCATGTCACCTTTGAGTCCACCGAGGTGGGCGGGCTCGCCAGCGGTGCCAAGGTGATGATCGCCGGCGTGCCGGTCGGGCATGTCGAGGCGGTGGATCTTGGAGCGGGCGGCCGCCGGGTCTTCATCCGCTGCGCCATCCTCAAGAAATTCACCATCCACCGCGATGCATTGGTGGAGATCCAGCAGAGCGGTTTCCTCGGCGACCAGTATATCTCCATCACCCCAACCCTGAATCAGGGCGCCGTGCTGGAGGACGGAGGCAAGATGGACGTCGTCGCCCCCTTCAACATGATCGAGGCTGCCCGCAAGGCCTCCGGGTTGATGCAACGGTTGGATGCCACCGCGGCCAAACTCGATTCCGCCATCACCCGCGTCGACCGTGTGCTGCTCGCCGAACCCGTGCTGCGGGACCTCACCAACGCTTTCGGCAACTTCAACCGGATCTCGCATCGCGCGGACGCGGCCATCGCGGAGATCCAGACCCTGGTCGCCTCGAACTCTCCCGCAGTCGGAATCACACTCTCCAATCTGAACGTCTTCACGGTTTCCTTGCGTGATACGGCCACGAACATCTCGGGCGTCGTCGACGCCAACAAGGCGTCCGTCCACACCACGCTCAGCAACCTTGCCGCCGCCTCTGATGACCTGAAGCAGTTGTCCGGTGATCTTCGGCGCGGTCAGGGAGTCGTGGGGGCCTTGTTCAAGGATCCCCGGATGCGTTCGCAGGTGGAGGGAATCGTCCAGAACGTCGGAACGGTTTCCTCCAACCTCAGCCGGTTCGGGTTGCTCTGGAAGCCGAAGACGTTCACGCCGTTGACGAATGACTTCGCCTATCCTGGTCGGAATCCGTTCCACTGAACGTGCCCTCCGCGTACCCGGAATTTCCCAAGCTCGGATGAAGACAGGAAAGCTGCTCGGCAGACTCGCCGAGGACATTGGCCCGCAGGAGTTCAGCCTGGCGGACGAGATCCTCGATTCTCACTCCGGCGACAAATGGTTCGCCTCCGCCCGCCCGGAAGCCGTCGTCCGGGCCAAGTCGACCGAGACGGTCTCACGCGTCCTCGCTTTCGCGCACCGGCATGGGATTCCGGTCACACCACGCGGTGCCGGTCACGGCTACGTGGGCGGATGCGTTCCGGTGAACGGAGGCATCGTGCTTTCCGTCGCCGGGATGAAGCGGATCCGCCGGATCTCAGCCAAGGACTTCATGGCGATCGTTGAACCCGGCGTGCTGACTGCTCGGCTCCAATCGGCTGTGGAAAGGCGCGGGCTCTACTACCCACCGGATCCTGCGAGCCGGGCGGACTGCAGCATCGGTGGAAACATCGCCACCAATGCCGGCGGTCCGCGCTGCCTGAAGTATGGGGTTACCCGCGATTACGTGCTCGGGCTCGAAGTCGTGCTGGCCGATGGAACCGTTGCCGCATTGGGTGGCCAGACGCACAAGAACAAGACCGGGTTCGATCTGCACCGGTTGTTTGTTGGCAGCGAAGGCATGCTCGGGGTCGTCACGCGCGCGAACCTGAAACTCCTGCCCCTGCCTCCGTTCCGGGCCTGCCTTGGCGTCGGCTTCGAGTCCATGGACACGGCGATTTTGGCGTTGGGAGCCGTGTTCGCCTCCGGATTGCTTCCGTCCGCGCTCGAGTTGGCCGATGCCTTCACGCTCGCCGCCGCCCGCAAACGGACCGGTTCGGAGCGGTTGTCTGGCTGCGACGCCCACATGATCGTCGAGTTGGACGGTCAGGAGCGCTCCGTGCGCCAGGAACTCCGTGCGCTCAAGTCCGTGCTCGAAGGATCCCAGCCCGTGTTCGTGGACCAGGGGTTCGGTCCGGACGGATGCGAGAAGTTGTGGCAGTTGCGGCGGCAGTTCAGCTACGCCCTCCGGGATACCGGGCTCACGAAGCTCAACGAGGACGTGGTCGTCCCCCGGGGAAGTCTGAAGGCGCTGTTCCGGCTGGCTGCGGGTCTACAAAGGAAGCACGGGATCCAAGTCGCCTGCTTCGGCCATGCTGGCGACGGGAACATCCACGTCAACCTGATGGTCGACTGGAACGATGTTGCCCAGCGTGAGCGCAGCGAGACCGCGTTGGATGAGCTCTTTCACGGAGTCCTGAATCTCGGCGGAAGCATTACGGGCGAACATGGCGTCGGGCTCGCCAAGAAGCGTTGGTGGCCCAGCGCTGCCCCCGGCCCCGTGGATGCCCTGCACCGGACGATCAAGGCCGCACTCGATCCGAAGGGAATCCTCAACCCGGGCAAGTTCCTGGGTTGAGGATCCACGGCGCAGGCGGACGTCCGCCCGCACCGGGTTGCCACTGCTGTTACTGCTTCTGCACCGCGAAGAACCCGGAATCCGCCGACGGCAGGTTGGCGGTGCGGACGTGGGTCACCTTGCGGGCGCCGACGTTCAACACGGGCAGGGCAGGATCCACCCAGGCACCCGTCAGCGAGGATTTGGATCGCAGGGAGTATCCGGTGGCTGGGGCATCCCACGAGATCTTGTAGACCGTGCCCGCGGGCACGGGTTGCACCCCGGACGTGTCCTGCGCCACGTTGCGCCAGACCTCGGTGTCCAAGGCTTCAATGGCCGTGAGGTCCTGCGCCAGGTTGGAGGTGAAGTCCGGATTCGCTCCCTGGACCGCGAACCGTCCGAAGGTGAAGGCCTGGTTCTTGGCGACGGTGTTGTCCATCTGAACGCCGAAATGGGGGAACACGTTCGCGAATCCAGCGAGCTTGTCCTCGGGAAGGGTGCCCGTGGTGCGGGTGCCGTCGGGAGCGATCAGGGTGGCTTCTGCGCCCTTCATGGAAACCGTCCACCGCCCGGTCACCGAGGCGACATTCTCCATCCGTGCCAGCACCCCGGCGGCCTCGAAACGCGTGCCGTGGGCCCCCGGAGCCTCCGTCTTCTGGCTGAGCAGGACGCTATAGCTGCCGTTGGCGCCCTGGCGGATCTCCAGGAAGATTCCGTTCGGTTCGTTCCAGTCAGGGGAGGTGCCAGGATCCGTCGTCTCGGTTCCAATCAGCCACAGGTAGGCGAAGAGGTCGGGCGATCCCGCGGGAGGCGCCTGGAGGATGTCCATCGAATAATCCACCGCACCGGCCGAGTTGACCCACGAGTACTTGGGCTCCGTCGTGCGGACCGATTGCCGTTGGTACTGGCCGCCGGTCGCGATGATTTCAAGGCCCGGTCGGGCAGGGGACATCTGGACCGTCGGAGCCGGCCCCACCGTCTCCGAGACGAACCGGACATTGTCCAGCCAGTAGGTCGCCGGTCCGTTGAAGTCCGATCCACCGAAGGCGATGTTCAACGCGATGATGGCGTTGAAGGCCGAGGGAACGAGTTCCTCCACGTGGATCCATCCGTCCGCCGTGATCTGCTTGGATGTGTGCCAGCCTGTCCACGCCCAGCCCGGGGTGCGCAGCGAGATCTGGGTCGTGTTGTAGTCACCGCTGGTGGACGCGGGCAGGGTGGTGTCCGCCTTCACGTCGTATGCGATCTTGGAGTAGGAGGTGAAGTCGAAGTCCGAGATGCGTTGCAGCACCAATTCCTGCCATCTCGTGGAGGCTCCGAAATTGGCGGTGATCTTCAGCGAGCCAGAGTTGGCGTCGTTCCTCGAATCAACGGTTCCATCCCATTCCAGGACGAAATCCTCGATTCCCCAGCCGCGGACCCAGCCCTCGGTGTCGAGGTCGAACCCGCTGTAAATGGTGTCTTCGGCGCAAAGGAAAGTGGACCCGGAGAGGGCCAGGACGACGGCAGCGCGCCAGGTGCAAGAAGTGGTCTTCATGGTAACGCCCCTTTCTAGCCATGGCCGTTCCTGCTGTCCACAGGGCAGGGGCCGTTCGAGGTTTGGGAGGGGCGGGATTCGTCTGGGAACAACCCATCGACTTCGGAGCACCTTGACGGTCGCGGCGGGCAGTCCGCGACAACCCTTCCAGTGACTTATCATCGTGGCTTGCGAGCCGAGGTTCACGATCAGCCTGCCCCGGCTGCAGCCGATCAGTCCGTCAGAAGAGATGTCGAGTTCATGGTGCGAGTTTGGAAGGGGACGGAGTGGTCGATGCGCCGTGAACAGGTGCGGCAACGGAGACCGGTTCCCGTTCCTGCATCCGCATCGGGTTACCCCCCGCAGCAACGCTTGTACTTCTTCCCACTTCCACAAGGACAGGGATCATTGCGTCCAATCTTTTCCCGGGGCGTGTTCGTTGGTGGGAGCGGATTCTCCTGTTCCCAATTCCTCGATGAAGGAAGCGGTGTCCAGCCTTTGGAAGGCAGGTCGCCAAGGCTGGAGGGCAAGGGCAGGGTCTTCATTCTTCTTCTGCCGATGGATCTGAAGCCGGCTGGGCCAGCATCCAAGAGGCGCTCGAGCTTGACTGCTTCCTTTGTCCGGCCCTGGTCGCGGTAGACAGTTGCCAGCCGTCGCAGAATGTCGACGGGTCCTGACCCGGTCCGGGTTGCCAATGCTTCAGGAATTCCTTGGCGATCCCTCGGCCGAGCAGTGACGCTGCACCAGCGACTGCAACTGCACTCGGTCCTGCTCGATCCCCACCTCCCGGAGGCGTTGCAGGAGCTGGTCGTCAGACAGGGGAAGCGCGTCCGAAAGCACGCCCCCTCTGTCCTTGGGCACCGGCTTGCCCTGCAAACGGAGCTCGGCGGTGCGCAGTTCGGCCAGGCGATTCACGCCGGAGAAGGAGATGTGCATGAGAGATCTGGATGGGGGCCCCCTCCCGCGGTTGTCAACACCCGATGGCTGTCCGCAGGGCCACCCTCGTTCCGGATCTTCTTCGCGGGCTTCGCGTCTTCGCGTGAGACACGTCCCATCCCGTGCGCGCGCTGCCGCGCTCAGATGCGGAGCGGAGCGCCGACAGGGTCGGGGATATGCGCCGAACGGATGCTTCACGCCCGCTTCGCTCAAGACGCAAGGAAACCAAGACAGGAAGAACGCGGCCTCTCCCCTTTGCGTGAGCCCCATTGTCATCCGTGTTTTGCCGCACGCGAAGCCGCGTCGTTGCGTGCTGAGGGCCTGACTGCGCGGGGATGACCGTGATCGCGTGAACCTCCAATTGGCGTGGCTTCTTGCGCCAAAAGTTTGGCGAAAATTTGGAAAAGCGCCCGAGTGCGCCCCAGCGCACCCGAGTGAACCCAAGATCGTTCGGTGCTCAGGAATCGTGCCAGATAAGCAAATAAGCCGCTGGAATACAGCGGCTTAAGTCGTTGCTTACCAACGGAAATTGGTTGCGGGGCTAGGATTTGAACCTAGGACCTTCAGGTTATGAGCCTGACGAGCTACCGGGCTGCTCCACCCCGCGATTGACGCGCAAAGAGATACGGAATGGCCGGGGATCCGGCAAGCGGCATTTCGGGATTTCTTGGGGGATGGAGTTTCAAGAGACAGGGGGAGAGATGGACTGCGTCGGATCATGGACGGCGCCGAGGCTGCGGTCGGTGCCGTGTCGGGGCTGTACCAGACGTCGAGCTTGGTCACGTCGAGCCCCTCCAGTTCGGATGGGGCGGTTTTCAGGATCAGGGTGGAGACTCCGAAGCCAATCCGCCTTCAGTAGACGACATGCACGCGGCTCGCTTTGGACCGGGCGACGGCAGTGCCGTCGCGGTGGTACCCGCTGCGAAGTCGTCCAGTCCGTCGCCGTTCACATCCCGAGCCCAGCCCTGTGGAAGCCGAGACCCACGTTCAAACGATCGATGTCGACAGGTTGGTGGCATTGCCGAGTGGTTTCAAGTCGGTACCAGAGGGTGTGTCCGTGGACATAGAAGAAGTTGAAGGCGCGTTTCTCGTACTTCTGCGGACGGTTGGCCGGGCGACCACGGATGGACCAGATGACGGACTGGTTCCCGGAGAGCTTGATCAGGTAAGGACGGCCGCCGGGCATGGCAAGTTGGGTATTGAGTGCAGGCCCGACGAAGGTGTCGCCGACCCACACGAGCCAGTCGGGAGACTGGGGTGTGAGTTGGCGTGGTTCGGAGAAGAACTGCGGGGCGGCGCTGCGACGGGCGTAGAGCCGGACGGATTCGATGGGGAGTCCGGAAAGCACGGTGGCACAATTCTGCGGCTCCGGATCGATCTCCAGGAAGACGACGTTCCAGCCGGGATTGAGCGTGATTTCCTGGGTTCGCCACTGCGCGTGCATGGCGAGCGAGAATCCGGGTGAGGACGAGGGATTGAGGATCCGGGATTAGCGCCGGCGTCACCGTCCGGACGTGCACCACAACCAACGGGGATGCGGGATTGTTCCCACATCCTTTCCCGAGGAGGTCCCCCATGGCCCATGGTGGTGTTCCAGGGGGGAAATGGCGGGAGATGAAGGGTGTTCCCCTATCAGGGGGTGGAAATCGGCTGGGAGATCCGGAGGTAGGCGAAGAAGTCGCGGAGTTGCTGGGGCGAGAGGTCGGAGAGGAGTCCCTCCGGCATGAGCGAGCGGCCCATGGGTTGGACTTCCTTGATCTCGCGCGCGGTGAGCGTGACGTCCTGTCCGTCGAGTCCACGCAGGACCGTCACCTGATGGTCGCGGTCGACCTGGAAGCCGGCGAGGCTTCGGCCGTCGTGCGTTTCAATCGTGATGAATTGGTAGCCTTCACGGATCTCGGCACTCGGATGGACGATGCTGAGCAGCAGGGTGCCCAGGTTGTCGCGTTGGTAACGGGTCAATTCGGGGCCGATGTTCCCGCCCTTGAAGAACAGGCGATGGCAACTGGCGCATCGCTGGAGATAGGTGGATTCGCCGGCGTACGGATTGCCGGGGGATTCACGCAGTGCCGCCTCGATGGCGGCGATCTGCTGCTGGACCTCGGAGGGCGTCGAGGACCCCGCGGTCGTCGTGGGGAGGATCCGGGCGGCAGCCTGGGCGATGCCGGGATCGCGATGGGTGCGGAGGCGATCGGCGAAGTCAGCCGGAACAACCGAGGCCGGGATCCGGACCAACTCGACGTGTTCCAGCAGGAGTCGAGTCCAGGCAGGACGATGGAGGAGGAGGGCGAAGGCGGCGGGTCGGACTTCGGTGGGAAGGTTGGTGAGTGCGGCCAGGACTTGGGTGGGGATCGACGGATCGTCGTAGGCGCCCAGCGAGGCAAGCGCAGCGCTGCGCAGTTGGGGGGCGGTGGGTTTGGCGTTGGGCAGATTGCCCGGGGCGGTTGTCGCGAGTTGGAGCAGTACGGGGAGTGCGTCGGGAGTGCGTACTTCGCCGAAGGTGCGCGTGTGCAGGAGTCGTTGGTCGGTCGGGGTGGATGGATCGGCGATGAGGGCCAGGGCTTCGCGGATGGCGTTGGTGTCGCCTTGTCGGATCCGGAGCGTGCGGGAGGCCGCGCCCGAAGCCGTCATGGCCGTGAGGAGTTCGTCCGGGATGCCGCTGAGCGAACGGCCGCGGAAGGCTTCCTCGAATCCGGAGAGGAGGGCCGTGGCGGAAGCGGGGTTCGGGGCGGCCCGAAGCAGTTCGCCGAGGCGGAGGAGGTCCTGACGTCGGCCGTCGACCGCGAGGCGTCGTGCGATCCGCGGGAAAAGGTGTCGGACGGCGATCGGGGTTTCCCAATGGTTGGCGTTGCGGAGGAAGTTGGTGACGGCGGCGGTCTCCGATGGGATGCGCGCCTCGAAGATCCACCAGGCAAGGAGGGGGATGAAGGGATCGTCGATGTCTTCGGTGCGGCGCAGGACGGCGTCCGCCAGGGCGAAGGCTTGCGGCGTGATGAGGCGGCGTGCGGTGCTGGCGATCTGGGAACGGACCTCAGGATCCGCGTCGGTGCGGGCAAGTTCAACGAGGGCCGCGAGCACCTCGGTCGGGAGCGGTCGTTCCGTCGCACGGATCCCAGCGAGGCCAAGGTTGCGGTGGAGGCCGAAGGAGTCCCCCAGGAACCGGACGGTCCAGAGGCGGACGGCGGCGGAGGAATGCTGGAGGCCGGCCAGGGTGGTGGGCGTGTCGAGTCCATCGATCTGGCGCAGCGCCCAGAGCGCGTGAAGGCTGGCAGCTCCGGTGTTGGAACCGACAAGCGCACGGAGTTGCGGGAGGACACTTCGATCCTGCCGTTCGCCGAGGAGTCGGACCGCCGTCATGCGGTGCCACTTGTTCGCGTGTCCCAGCAGCGACACGAGCTCCGCGGACGTGCGGGCGGCGAGGTTGAGATCGGTTTCCCGCGGGGAATCCGTGACGGAGATCCGATGGATGCGGCCGGTCGTGGGATCGATCTGGTTTTGGTAGTGCTGTCCGTGGGCGATGTAGAACTCGTACATGTCTGCCACGTAAAGCGAGCCGTCCGGGGCGTTCGCGATGTAGACCGGGCGGAAGGCGGGATCGGTGCTTCGGACGAGCACGCCGTGGTCCCGCGTGTCGAAGGTGGAGCCGTGCGGGCGGCGTTCGGACGCGATGATCTCGCCGCGCAACGGATCGAGGGCGAAGAGCAGTCCGGCGAGTGGCCCCGGCAGGGAGGTCCCCTCGGCAAACGCGCCGAAGTGGGTGAAGCGGGCCACGTTGTTGGTCGTGGACATCATCGGCAGTTCGCCGAAGGCATAGGGGTTGCGCGGTGGTCCGAACTTCCCGGGGTCGACGCCCTGCATGAGGTAGAACCCGCCCTGCACGAAGTGCCAACCGCGGGTGCCCCCGCCGTTGTGGCCGGAGTAGAGGCGGCCGACGGCATCGAACTCGAGTCCGTAGGTGTTGCCGCCGCCTTCGGCGAAGATCTCGAAAGCACGCGTGTCCGGGTGGTAGCGCCACACCATGCAACCTTCGAAGTGCACGCCGGGCGCGTCCGGGGCATCGAGGCCGGGGCGACGCACGCGACAGGTCACGGTGCTGCCCTGACCGCCGTAGAGCCAGCCATCGGGGCCCCAGGCCAGGCCATTGGCGACGGCGTGGGTGTCCTCGAATCCGAAGCCCGCGAGGCGCACCTCGGGCGGGCCGTCCGGGCGGTCGTCGCGATCGCGGTCGGGGTAGAAGAGCAGGTAGGGCGTATGCATCACCCACACGCCGCCGTGGCCCGGCAATGCGGCCGAGGCGAGGTTGAGGCCGTCCACGAAGACCGAGTGGCGGTCGTAGATCCCGTTGGTACGGGAGGATTCGTGGATGGAGATGATGTCGGCGCCACGGTCGTGGTCCGGCGGGGCGGGTGGGACCTTGTCGTAATGGGCGCGATAGTACTTGTCGCGGGAGAGCATCCGGAGGCCGGCTGGGTAGGGGTATTGCCGGGATTGCGTGACCCAGAGCCGCCCGCGGTCGTCGAAGGAAAAGTGGAAGGGTTGGGCGATGGTGGGTTCGTGCAGGATGAGTTCCGAACGGAGGCCTTCGAAGCCCGTCTGGCGGGTGGCGGATTCGGCTGGCGGCAGGGAAGGTCCGTGGACCTGTTCGGCGCGTCCCAGGACGCGTTGGGATTCACGGAAGGTCGCGAAGGTGGCACGCGGGGGTTGTTGGGCGAGCGCGGGGCCAGGCGTGTAGTCGGCGGCAGCGAGGTATTCCCACGAGCCTTCGAAGACGCACTCGACGAAGTAATCCATGATGAACGGGGCCACCCCGCGAAAGCTGGGCAGGCCCTCGGGAACATGAACGCGCAGGGCGACCTCGTTCCATTCCCCCTTACGGAGGGTTCCGGCGGGCACCTTGTGACGGTGGATGGTGTCCTGACCGCTGCGGTAATCGGGCGGAAAGGATCCCCCGATGCCGATGCGCCGGCCGTTGACCCAGACTTCATGGGCGCCGGTGAGGTCGCGGATGTTCACCCCGACGGATTCCTCGAAGAGGTTCCGATCGTGCCGGGTGAAGAAGCTGTCGGCGACGCGGACCCAGCAACGGTACCAGGAGGTGCCGTCCCGGGATGCGGCAGGAGCCGAGCCGGGAACAGTCGCGGGTTGCCAGTCCGCCGCCCGGAGGCAGGACACGAGCAGGAGCGACAGGAGCAACGTGCGGAAGGGTGAGAAGGGCAGGTTCAAGGTGGCGAGGTTTCCAATGGCGGCGTGTGTCCAGCAGGGAGGATCGTTGGGGTCGATGAGGGCGCGTCGGAACCATGGATTCAAGCACTTCGTGGCTTTCGGTTCCTCGCATGCGGCAAGCAAGGGGCTGGGAACGGCTCACGCGAAGACGCGAAGGGGGCAGGGCGTTGTCTCACGCAGGGACGCGGGGATCGCCGAGGGAGCAGGCGGACGCTTCACGCCGTTGGTTTCATGTCTCACCAACACCACCGACGCACGAAGCGATCCAACACAATGAACCCAACCCACGCACCCCCTCGCGATCGCCATGGCATGCGCTCCCTTCGCCCCAAAGAACCTCCGGCCAGAATCCCAACCCCCGTCACGACGGAACCCCACGGAAAGCAGACCGAACCAGCCGCCTTCGGGAAGTCACCTTCATCACCGGCCTCAAATGTCAATTCTACGGGACTGACCCAATTGCCCCCCCTCCAAGGTTCAACATGGGGTCTCACGGGGCGGGGATCGGGATCGGGATCGGGATCGAGATCGAGTTCGAGATCGAGATCGAGTTCGAGTGCTGACAACGGGGTGCGCGGGGTGTTGGATGGGGAAAGATCGTCATGAAAACATCCAGAAATGCGCGGGCTGGGTTTACGTTGATCGAACTGTTGGTGGTCATCGCGATCATCGCGATCCTGGCGGGATTGCTGATTCCCGTGCTGGCGCGGGCCAAGGACAAGGCACGGGCGACGGTCTGCCAGAGCAACCTCCGGCAGTTGTCGATGGCGGCGATGATGTACGACGGGGATCACGGGACGTATCCGATCGGGTGGCCGTTGGCGGAATGGCTGACCGCACCGACACCGCCGATCTGGTATCGCCAGTTGCAGCCGTACGTCGGGAAGAGTCAGAAGGTGGCCGGGCAGGGGATCTTCGTGTGCCCGGGCTCGCTGCAAAGGAAGGATCAGAAGTCGGGCGCGGCCTTGGTGGCTGGTGGTTTCTGGGGTTACCTGGCTTACGCGCAAAACGCCTTCATCAACAACGGCAGCAAGACGACCGGGACACGGCAGGTCGTGGATCCGGTCGAGACGGTGCTCTACGGCGACACGGACGGGTGGGATGCCTGCCTGTATCCCGATGGGGCGAACGGGGCCAACGTGTGTTACCGGCACAGCGGTGGAAGCGAGAAGAGCACAGAGACCGATCGTGGCGTGGTCAGCGGTGGGCGTCGGACAAAGTTCCGGGCGAACCTCGCTTTCGCGGACGGACACGTGGAGTTGCGGCGGGCGGCTCCCCGGCGGTTGTTCACCTTGGAGCGTGATTGAGTGCGGCCTCCTGGACGCTTCGACATTCATCGGATGTACTTCGTGGCCTGGGATCGCTGGAATCCTTGGCTTGTTGGGAACAGTCGTGCTCGGTCAGGAAACGGAGCGCGGACGACCGCTGCTCCGTTCGTGGGGGGCGACGGACTATCGCGCCAGTCCGCAGGTCGCGCGTGTGGCTGTCGGGCCAGACGGGGTTCTGTACTTTGCCTCGGCCAATCTGCTCCTGTGGTACGACGGCCATGAATTCGGCCGCCTCGAAACACCGTTGAGCCACATCCGCGCGATGGTCGTGCAGCCGGATGGTTCGATCTTCCTCGGGGGGACTCGTGACCGGCATGGCCGGGGCAGTGGACGGCGGATGGTGGGTGTTGTCGCGCAGTGCGGACGTTTGCGGGCCTGGGCGAAGTCCGGAACATCCTCCCGGCTGCGGATGGCTCGTGGTGGCTGGCGACCACGGCACGAGGCGCACACCGGGTGATGCCGGGTTCAGGGAACGGTCGGGCCGCCTGGGAGTCGGCGACGGTACGATCCTTCAACCGGGATGCGGGCGGATGGAAGGAAGCGCAGGATTATGTGCAGGCATGGGCGCTTCCGGATGGACCACGGATCGTTGGAAACGAGCGGGTGTGGAAGACGCTCGGGGGCGAGGGAAAGCTTGAGGAGGACGATTCAGTGATCGGCGCCGCGGGACCCCTGCGTTGGCTGGCCTCGACGGCGCCTGCGGGCTCGAATGCCTTCTGGGGCAACGCGGCTTATTCGTCCATCCAGGACAGTGTCGATTATCCCTTGAGCCGCTTTGAGCGGGGTGCGGACGGGCGTTGGAAGCCGGCGATGAATTCCGCGGTGCTGGCGGATGCCCTCGGATTCATCGGGTCGATCCGGACCCTGCGGGAGGACGGACCGGCCGGAGACATTGTCTGGGCGAAGGGCATGGACCGGTTGATCCGACTGGAAACCCGACAGCTGCCGGCGACGGGGCCGGGCTTTGGGGTGCGCTTGATCCAATTCACGGCGACGGGGACGAATCAGACCCGGACGTTGGTTGGAACGTTGGCGACGACCGCGACGGCACTCCGGCATACGCGTCGACCGTACGTCTTCCGATTTGCCGGGGGGCGCCCGGATCGTGGAGCCGGGGTCCAGTACCAGTATCGGTTGGTCGGGTGGGACGATGTGTGGAGCCCGTACTCAGACCGCCGCGAGGCCACGTGGTCGGGGTTGCCCGGGGGGACTTATCGGTTTGAGGTGCGGGGACGGGATCGTTCGGGACGCGAGAGTGCGGTTTCGGGATGGGGGTTTGAGGTTCTGCCTCCGTGGTACCTGAGCCTCTGGGCATGGGTGGGCTACGGGGCGGTCGGATGGCTCCTGTTCCAGGGGGCGGTGCGGTTGCGCGTCCGGCAGGCGGAGGCGCGGGCGCGTGACCTCGAAGCACAGGTGCAGGTCCGGACGCGCGAATTGGTGGAGGCCCGCGATGCGGCCGAGGACGCGAACCGGGCGAAGTCGAGGTTCCTGGCGAACATGAGCCATGAATTGCGCACGCCGTTGAACGGCATCCTTGGGTTCACCCAGATCCTTGCCCGGGACGATCGCATGGATGCGCGGAACCGTGAGCGCCTGCGGGTGATCCGCTCCAGCGGTGACCACCTGTTGGGTCTGATCAACGATGTCCTCGACCTGTCCAAGGTGGAGTCGGGACGGCCGATTCGCCGGCAGGATCCTTGCCATGTCGGCCAGCGTTCTGGGTTTTGGGCGGGCGGATGCGCTCGCTTCCGGAGCCGATGATTTCGTCGGGAAGCCGTTTGCCGAAGAGGCGCTGCTGGCGGTCGTGGGGGCGTTGCTGGGGTTGGAATTGACGGCACCGGATCGTGCGACACCGGCAGCGTTGTTGCCGTTGGGATTGACGCCGCGGGAAGCGGAGGTGCTGTTCTGGGTCAGTGAGGGAAAGACCAACGCCGAGATCGGGATGATTCTGGATTCGGCCAAGCGGACGGTGGAGAAGCACGTCGAGCACATCCTCGAAAAACTGGGTGTCGAGAACCGGGCGGCGGCCATCCGGGAGGCCCTCCGGATGCGCGGGAACGACGGCTAGGGTGCTTGTGGATCAGGCGGGCTCTGGGAGGTGACGGGGAGGGAGAGGGGAAACTGGCGAGCCGGCGTGGTTCCCCAACCACGACGGCCCGCCGACGCGGAACGCCACCCTGCGATGCCCTTCCCCAACAGGAATGACAGGAAGGTTCCTGGCACGGAACCGCACCGGTCATCGAGCACCGCGGCGTCGACCGGGTAGCCCCGGTCACCTGTTCAGACTCCAGACCGTGGGGCGACGGACCCGATACCCCGGAGGGACCCCATTGGATCCCGCTGCCCACGGACGTTGCATTGCCATTCCCCGACACGATCGCTGACGAGCCCTGCCGAACTGGTCTTGAGGACGGCTGAAAGTGAAGCACTCCTACTGCACTTCCGGGCAAGCCATGATCTCCCGCAACGTAGAAACCGAACTGGCATGACCTTGAAAAAATCTCAAAAGGGCGGGGGAAAAGGAATGAGGGGCACCCACTGGACGGAGTAGTGGGAAACCACTGTCCAGCTGTTACTGGACTCGCGTTGGGCACGAAAAAGGGCGCCGGCGGAACGCCGGCGCCCGTGGAAGGGAATGGGGCTGGATCAGACCGTCTTGCCCTGGACCTCGATGGCCCCGGAGACGGGTCCCGTGGGGACGGCCGACCCGATGTTGGGGCGCTCGCCCTTGTGCCACCAGAGCACGAGTGCGGAAGCGATGTAGATCGAGGAGTAGGTACCGCTGAGGATGCCGGCGAGGAAGGTGAACGCGAAGTCGTTGATCGCGCCGCCGCCGAACAAGTAGAGGATCATGGTCGAGATGAACACCGTACCGGAGGTGATGATGGTACGGCTCAGCGTCTCGTTGAGGGCGGTGTTCATGAGTTCCTTGAACGTCCCGCGCTTGCCGAGCTTCAGGTCTTCACGGATCCGGTCGAAGATCACGATGGTGTCGTTGATCGAGAATCCGATGATCGTGAGGAGGGCTGCGACGAAGGTCGCGTTGAACTGGCGGCCGAGGTGGCCTTCGTGGAAGAGGCCGGTCAGGCAGTAGACGCCGATGGTCATCAGCACGTCATGGATGACGGCCACGACGGCGCCGACGGCGAAGCTGAACTCATACCGGAAGGCGACGTAGACGAGGATGCCGAAGAGGGACAGGAGCGACGCGATGATCGCGGACTTCTGCACCTCGAATCCGACGGACGGACCGACGAGTTCGAGACCGACGCGCTCGAATTCAGACTTCGGGAAGGCCTTCTTGAGGGTCTCTTCCGCACGGGCACCGTTGGAGGGAAGACCCTTGGCAGTGGCCTCGTCGCTGTGCGGGGTGATGATGTTGAGGAACTGCTTCCCGGTGCCGGGGTCCGTTTGGTACTGCACGGCGCTTTCGCCCATCTTGAGTTCTTCGAGGGCCTTCCGGATCTCGCCGGTTTCGACCTTCGCAGCGCTGTTGAACTTGAGGATGAGGGAATCGCCACCGGCGAACTCGACACCCTGCATGTTGTGGCCGCGGACGAAGATGCCGTAGCCCATGCCGACGATGATCAGGACCCAGGAGGCGATGAAGGCAGGCTTGGCCCACTTCAGGAAGTCGACCTTGCCGCTCGGGATGAGGTTCATCATGGGCAGGGTCTTGCGCTCACCCATTGCCATCCACGCATCGAACACGAGGCGGGTAACCACCAGGGCCGTGAACATGGAAGCCGCAATACCGATGGAGAGCGAGATGCCGAAGCCCTTCACCGTGCCGGTGCCGAGCAGGATGAGCAGCACGGAACTGATCAACGTCGTGATGTTGGAATCGAAGATCGTGCCGAAGGCGCGGTCGTAACCGGAGGCGATGGCGCCGCGGACGGACTTGCCGGCGTGGAGTTCCTCGCGGATGCGCTCGTAGATGAGGACGTTGGCGTCGACGGCCATGCCGACGGTCAACACGATACCGGCGATGCCAGGCAGGGTGAAGGTGACGTCCAGCGAGCACATGACGCCCAGCAGGAGCAGGACGTTGAGAAGGAGGGCGACGTTCGCGACCACACCCGCCACCAGGTAATAAACCAGCATGAACAGGGCGACGGCCACGACGGAGAACACCGCCGCACGCACGCCGCTGCGGATGGAATCGGCACCGACGGAGGGGTCGACGCCGCGCTCATCAATGATGCGCAGGGGCGTCTTGAGCGGGTTGTCGAGGGCGGAGGCGAGATCGTTGGCCTCCTTGAGATCGAAGTCGCCGGTGATGACGCCGGAGCCCTGGGTGATGGCGGAGTTGATGTTCGGGGCGGAGATCACCTCACCGTCGAGGACGATGGCCAGACGCTGGCCAACGTTTCGGCTGGTGACGCGACCGAAGATCTCGGCGCCCTTGCCGTTGAGGGTGAAATTGATCTGGGGCTTGCCCGTCATCGGGTCGAGGACGACATCGGTGCGGGTCACGTATTCGCCGGTAAGTCCTTCCTCGGGGGCGCGCTTGACGACGATGGGCGTCTGGTACTGCTGACCCGATTTGCGGTCCTTGCTGGTGATGAGCTTGCGCTCGTAACCGGGCGGAACGATGCCGCGCTGGAGCAGGTCGTCACTGCGGGGATGGGCGAGTCGGAATTCGAGGAACGCGGCGCGGCGAAGGTTCGCACGGGCATCGGCCTTGGAGGCTTCGGTCAGGCCGGGGAGTTGGACCAGGATGCTCTTTTCGCCAGCCGGTTGGATGACGGGTTCGGCAACGCCGAGGGCGTCGACGCGCTTGCGGAGCACCGAGATGGCCTGTTCGACAAGGAAGCTGTTGCCGCGCTCGGAAAAGAAGTTGCCGGACGCGGGGGCGTTGGTCGCGGAAACGACACTGTTGGTGCCCGGGGCGTTGGTCTCGGCGAGACGCGTGGTGTCGAGTTCGAGGAGGAAGGACGTGCCGCCCTTGAGGTCGATGCCGAGCTTGAACTGGCCGGCGGACTCGCGCTGCACCCGGTTCAGGATTGCCTGGGCACTCGGCAGCATGGTGGAGCCGGGGAGGACGTAATTCGTCGGGAAGTACTTCCGGATGTCATTCGTCCCGATCGCCTTGAGGAGGTTGGTATAGGTCAGTGTCGACGTATCCGTGTCCTTGGGATTGAGGGCGTCCAGTTCGCGTGCCTTGGCCAGGATGGCGTTGAGGGTGGCGTCTGGATTCTGCACCGCGGTCTTGTCGAACTGGTCGATCAGGTTCCGGGCCTTGTAGGGAAGGATTTCCGTGGTCGCCCAGACGATGGTGAACAGGACGAAGAGGAACTTCCAGAGATGGCTGCGATTCATGGCGTTTGGAAAGGAAAGGGCTCCGTGGGTGGAGCGGAAGGATTGTGGCGGAGGCCTCGGACGGGAGCGTCAGGCCTTGGTTTCGTTGTTCTTGGCGGTTTCGCTGATCGCGGACTTGAGGACCTCGAGCTTCGCGTCGCCGGACCGGATCGTCACGGTGTGGTCCTTGACCGACTGGATCACCCCGACGATGCCGGAAGAGGTGGTGACCTGATCGCCGGGCTTGATGGCCTTGAGCAGTTCAGCCTGTTCCTTGGCGCGCTTTTGTTGGGGACGGATGAGCAGCACCCAGAAAACGACGCCCATCACGACGATCATCCCGATCTGGACGATCATCTGCTGCTTGGCGGCATTCGGGTCCCCGGAGGCGGACTGCTGCGGCATCAGTCCCAGCAGCGAGGCAATGAGAGGTTCGAACATGCGTCAGTGAAAAATGAACCCGAAGCCTAGGAATGGCACGCGTTTTGGCAAGCATGGCCTTTGGGGGAGCGTTTTCGATGACGTTGCCGGGCAAGTTGGCTGGGCATTGGGGCGTGTCTGAACTCGCACTCCGGGCATGGGAGGTCCACTCTGCCGACGGGTCCCGGAATCGTGCAGAAACCGGAGTGAATGGAATCAAAACCGCAATAGCACTGTTTTCCGGCAACGAAATGGGGCGTGGTGCTGGCCGCCGGGGGTGGGGAAAGCCCGCCTGCGGCGCGGGCCGAAGAACTGATCGGCCTCGAGACCACCGGGCGTTCACCCGACACTGAATACCATCGTCAATGGGCGGACCAGGTGTTGCGCCGGGCATTGACCCGGCTGTCCGAGGACTACGCGGCCGATAGCAAGGCGCGGCTCTACGAACAATTGCGGGGGCAGGTCTGGGGCGTCGCGGAGGCTTCGGGGGGGGATCTGGCCGCTGAATTGGGACTGACTGAAGGCGCGCTCCGGTCCGTGGCCTCAGCGCAGACGGCGACCGGGTGAAGATCGAACTCGCCGGCGGCGGTTCACACCGTGTTCGCGTTATGGGCGAGAACCGGACGCCGGAGGAACTCGAACGTTGGGCAACGTTGGTTTCGGGCTGGCGACTGGGAAACGATGCCGAACGCGAGTCCGTCCGCTCCGAAGAGTTGCTGGAGACGTGGCACCAACGTGAGCCGCGATGAGCCCCCGACGGAGCGGCGGCCCGTTCAGCCCGCCTGGGCCGCGTTCTCCGTCTGCCGGGCTCGCCAGAGGATCCAGACGATCTCCTCGAAGAAGGCGCTGGTCCGGGGATAGGCGACGAAGTCCTCGATGTGCTCGACCGGAGCCCCTGAGCAGAGATTGGTGGCACCGCGGTTCAGCAGGACATGCGGGGCCAGTTGGCGGAACCGACGGACGAGGAGGAGGAGGTTCTCGCCGGGCGACCGGCCGTTGAATTCCGGATTGTGGTGGAAATGGATGCTGTCGAGGGTCGTGTTGAATCGGAGGACCGCGTCGCCAAAGATGATCTCCAGACGGACCTCCTCACGGTCGTATCCCACCCCGATGAGTCGGACGCCCTTGTAGGGGATGTCGGTGGCATCTTCGCGGGCATTGAAGAGCCGGATGCATTCCTCGCGAAGCTGGATGCTGGCGAAGGCCTGGGCATCCGGGAGGCGGGGCAGGTCGCCCTCGGCGACGATGTCCACGGTGACATTCTCGCCGGCCAACGACGCTGCAATGTGTTGCGCCTCATCCTCCGGCAGGTCGCGGGCAAGGATTCCAAAGGCATCATCCGCAACGAAGACAGCGTCCGCCGCCGAGAGCGAATCGCTGGAGCGAAAGGCGCGCTGGAGGGCCTCTACGGGAGGGGGCGTCATCGAGGTCTGCAGCAGCGCGTAAGTCATGGTGTGGCGAGCAGGCCGGTGGTTGGCCGCGAACGCGCGGATTTCATCCCCTGATGCGCCCCCCCCTGTCAATGGTGGGCTCCGGTTCCGATGCAGGAATCAACACGCGAAGGGCGTTGGGCTGGATGCTGAAGCGGGCGGGAAGCAACCCGATGTTGTCTCCTTCTACCTGAAATGGGGCGGTTCGGTGGCAGTGGAATTGAAATTGCGGGGCTTGCTGATGAACCACCCCGGACATCTGGAGGAGTCGGCCCGAGTTCAGGGCGACCGCGGCGCGGGCCAGGGTGAGGAGGTTGGCACGGGGCAGCAGGGCGAGGTCGAGTTGCCCGTCGTGGAGAAGCGCCCGCGGAAAGACCGGAACCCGACCTCCGTAGAACCGCCCATTCCCCACCAGTGCGAGTTGCCCTTTCAGGTCCGCCGGTCCTCCGGTGACATGGACGTCCGGAAGCGGCCCCGCCAACGCACAGAGTCCCGCCCACAGATAGGCGCCAGGTCCGATCCATTTCTTGAGCTTCCACTGGACCCGGGCGATCGCGGCCGCATCCAGGCCCGCCCCGGCCATCTGGATGAACCAGCGATCCCCACCGGAGTGGGTGGCGACCGCGAGGTCGATCGTGCGGGTCCGCCCGGCCTGGATGGTCGCCCAGTTCTCGGCCACACCCGATCCGAGGCCGATTTCCTTCGCGAAGACGTTGATCGTCCCGAGCGGCAGGACCCCCAGTTTAGGCCGACAGCCGAAAGGAACACAGGCCAGCCCATTGACCACCTCGTTGACGGTTCCGTCTCCGCCCGCAGCGACCACGGTTTCGATCCCGCGAAGCCCTGCGCTGAGCGCCAGACGTGTGGCATCTCCCGGTCCGGAAGTTGGGAGCAGTTCAATCCCGCGTCCGAGGAGGTCCAGTTGCGCCCGAAGGCCCTGTGCTTTGTCTCCGCGGGCGGAGGGATTGAAGATGACGGCGATCACGGACGCCTGGAAGTGGACTGGACCCTAGCGGGTCGGGACCACAAGGCGGTATTCGGGCGACCACTCGCTGGTCAAGGTCTTCGAGGTCACGCCCGGAACCACATAGTCGAAACGGTACTTGTAGGGGACGTAAGTGCGGCCCTCGGGGATCGGCACCAAGGCCTCCCATCGGTTGAACACCACCGGAACCTTGGTCATCGGGTACAGGGTCCCATCGATCACCACGTAGGCCTTGACCTCCTCGGCCTTGACGCCTCGTCGGCTGGTGTCCCAGGTGACCTCGAAAGGATAGGTGCGGGTTGCGGTGACCGGCACGGTGCGCGGCGTGAGGTTGGAAACGGAGGTGGGCGCGCATCCCTCCAGCAACAGGGCTCCCAGCAAGGCCATCAACGAGGCACGGACGTTCATTGGCGTCATGGTTCGCGGCGGGACGGGAGGTTGGCAAGGGGGTTTTGCGCCCCTTGCCACTCCGGATCAGGACTGCGTCGCGCGGCGGCGGCTCATCCACACCCCGAGTCCGAGGCACCCGGCGAGGATTGCGTAGGTGCTGGGCTCCGGCGTGGTGATCGCGCCCGTGGTGAACACGAGTCCCACGTTGGCCCCGTTCATCATGAAGCTCAGCAGCCCCATCGAGGTGCCGGCAATCTGATAGATCGAGCCTTTGCAGCTCATTCGCACGCATGCACTTGCAACCCCTTCAAACTGGCCCCTGATCTTCGTGTCAGGTCCGATGGAACTGAGGGCTCGACCCGCGGCGGCATCGGGCGTAGTGGTGTCAGGAAATACCGGATATGAGCCGTAAACTCGTCTGGACAGTGGCGTTGGGGTTGATGGGGTTGACCCTGATTCTGGGCGGCTATTTCGGCCTGACCCGATGGCGGGCGCACGTCCAGCGCCAACGTGATCTCCGTAACCTGACCGAGGCCCGCCGTGCCCTCGAGGCCGGTTCCGTCGCCGAAGCCCGTCGGCTTCATGGCGACAGTCGCGAGTTGGGCTTTCCCAATGCGCATCTCCAGCAGGACTGGAAGCGACTGGAACTCGACCTCGCCCTGAACGACCCGGATCCACTGCGACTGCTGTCGATCTATCAGTCCGACCGTGCGCTGGTGGAGGGCAACGAACGGGCCAGCCTCTCGATTGTCGGCGCCCTGAGGCAACTGGGCCGGCGCGAGGAGGAACGGGCGGCCCGAGAACGATGGCGGGGAAAGGAAACCCGGAAGGATGCCTGGTTGTTCCTGGACGCCGAAGCCTTGGTCGAAGCGGGGCGTGAACCGGAGGCGAGGAAGCTTCTCGAGTCGCAGCGTTTCCAGGGGGATGCCGAGGGCCTTCGCCTCGTCCGTCTGGCGCGTTTGCTGAGCCGTGGGGACCAGATCGAGCCACTGCTGGATCAGGCCATCCTTGCCGCGCCCACAAACGCCGTCGTGCTGACCGCGCGCGGGAGGTTCTACGAGAGCCAGGGAAGTCTCCGTCTGGCCGCGTTCGAGTTCGCGTCCGCATTGGCGATTGATCCTTCGGATCGCGGCCTGCGCGAGCAGGCGGGCGACTTCCTCTTCCGGGCCGGTGCCCGCGAATCCGCCATCGGGGTTTGGTCTTCGGAGCCTTCCGGCCGGCCCAGCGGAACCCTTTGGTTGAAGAGTTGGTTCTGGCGCCGCGTGCTCAAGCCATCGGCGGAACCCATGGTGGCTCCCGCGGACGCGGGGGAACTGGCTCCGTTCGTTGGACTGCTCCAGGGTTTGCCTCCGAAGCGTCACTGGGACGCGGAGGCTGCCCAGAAGATCCCGAATGCCCGCGAGATCATGGGGCGACGCCCAGAGTTTGCCGCACTGGAGATCCTTGATGCCTGTGCGCGACGGGATTGGCCCGGATTGGTGGAGGCACTCGACCGGCCCGGCCGCCAAACTTCGCTCAGCCCAGAACTGGAGAACGCGTTGTATGAACTGGGACGCTGGCGGGTGAACAGTCGCGCCGCCGCGGCACCGGGGCGGTTTGAGTCCGAAGTGCGGTCGAGGCCCAACCGTCATCCGTTGCTCAGGGAGTTGGGTGAGACCTTCGCCCGTGCACGGGCCAGTCGTTCGGCCGCGGTTGGGTTTTCACCCGAGTTGCGCGCGTTGGTGGCCTCCGATCATTGCATTTCCGCCCTCTTGCTGGCGGTGGAGTGGCCCGAGATGGCGCTGCTGTTGACGCCCGACGGACCGGCTCCGGCCGGCGTTCCGGAATTGTATCTGATCGAACACGCCATGGCCTTGCGGTCGAACCGTGGCCCCGCAGAAGCCGAGACGTTCCTCTCCAGCATCAAACGGTCTGCGCCGGTCGATTGCCTGCGGGGTGAGGTGCTCCTGGCACTCAAGAAGACCGAAGAAGGTCGGCTTCTGCTCAAGCCCCATGCGGGCTTGACCAACCGCCATGGCATGCGCGCCGCCTACCTGCTGGGGATCGATGCCCTCGAACGGAAGGCATGGGATGAAGGTCGGGGCTTCATCCGCGGGAACGCATCCCTGGCGGGTTCGATCCAAGGCCGGGAACTGGAGGCTCAGCTGGCATTGGCCGCTGGAAACCTGACCGCGGCGGAGTCGCTCTTCGCGCCGCTGGCGAAGGAATCCCCGGTCGCGGCTCGGTTCCTTGCCGAGCGCGCGAAGTCCCGCGGGGACTTCGCCACGGCCCGGGATCACGTCGCGCGGTTGGCAGGCAGCTTCCCCGACAATCCAGCGCTGCGTCTGGAACTGTTGGAGCTGCGGAAGAAGGCGGGAGGCCGACCATGAAGGCACGTGGGATTCTGGGACTCGTGCTGCTCGCCGCCTACGGAGCGTGGATCTGGTGGCAGGACCGGTCCTGGATGCCTTCCTCTGGGGATGTGGTCCCCATCCTGTTGGGGTTGCCCCTGTTTGTGTGGATGGGTGGGCCGTGGCACTGGCGTCAACAGGCAGGGAACTTCCCTCGCGTCGCCCTGGCAGTGGCTGGTCTGGGCTGGGTGGCTGGGAAGCCGTCTCCAGTTCGGAGATCCCGATGCTCGGAGGGCGGGCGACCCGACAGGTGTTTCGCCTGGGGAATGAATCCCGCGACCTGGTCTTCTGGTTTTTCGACGGTAAATCCCGCTATGGATCCCTGCTTCGGCACGCCTGGGAATCAGCGCTGCGCCGCATCACCTTTGGCCGCTCCGGGGATGCCCCGGTGTTGATCAGTCTGCAGGCCTCGGGAAATCCATCTCCGGATTGGGATGTCGTCCCTCAGGCCATCCCGCCGCTCAATGCGTTGTGAGGCGGGAGAGTGTGAAGTGTGAAGTTTGAAGTCCTGCATGCCTGCCTCGTGACCTCGTCAGCTACCTCTCCCTGACGTAGCCGACGACGCAAGGAGGCTGTGGAAGAAGTCCTTCATTCAAGATAACGGATTGAAGCGAATCAAGGGCCGCGCCGGGTGAGGGCACCCGGCCTTCAACAAACTGGGAACTCCCCCTGGAGGCCGCGTGGCTCGAAACTTCAAACTTTGAGCCTCTTCCACAGCCTCCTGACGTCGACTGCTACTGTCTTGAAACTTGAATCTGAAAACTTCGAACTCTTCGCACCCCTCACTTCCACGTGATCCGGGCCGTCACGGGACAATGGTCACTGGGCCATTGCGTTCCGGATTGGGTGGTCACCACCGCCGCATGGTCCACCTCCGCCTGGCCGCGGAAGAGGACCCAGTCGATCCGGCGGCCCTCGCGGCGAAGGGCTGAGAAGTCGTTGAAGGAATTGGCGTCCTCGTTCGATCGCGATTTCGCGGCGTGCCACGTATCGGTCAGGCCGGCTTCCTTGGTCAGGATTTCATACGACCGCGAGTTCCCTGAGAAGGCGTTGAAATCGCCGAGCAGGATGAGAGCTTCCGGATCCGCAGCCTTGGCCATGCGTTCCCGGACGAGGTTCGCCGCCTTCTGGCGCGCCAATTCGATCTGGTGGTCGAAGTGGGTGTTCCAGAACTGGAACGTCTTCTTCGTCCGGCGGTCCTCGAACTTCACCCACGTCACCATGCGACGGTTCGAGTTGCCCCAGGTCGAGGACCCCATGACCTCGGGAGTATCCGACAACCAGAAATGGTCGAAACCCAGCGGCTCCAGCCGGTCCGGTCGGTAGAACACCGCCATGAACTCCCCCCGGCTTCCTCCATCACGTCCCAGTCCAATCCAACGGTAGTCGGGCAGGTCGGACGCCAGATCCTTGAGCTGCGGATACACCCCTTCCTGTGTTCCGAAGACATCCGGTCGTTCCTGCAACAGCAGGTCGCGCATCAGCGGGCGGCGCGAGGGCCAGTTGTTCGGTCCGGTCGCCGCGGCATACCGCAGGTTGTAGGACATCACGTCGAGCGCGGCTTCCGGCTTCGCGTGCGGGGCCTGGGCATGCAACAAGGCACCCGGCACCGCTGCCGTCGCCAATGCCGTTGAAGCGAGGAACTTCCTTCGGGAGATCATCCCGCGAGTGGAAACCATGAATGCGACTTTGTCAGGTCCTCGTTCACGTCTCCGCACCGACGGATTCCGGCGAGCCCGGCCGGGACCCGGTGTCGCGGCATACGCCGCGTCGGGTGGTGGCGACAAATTCAACCAACTCCAAGACCAGCGCGGATTCCGCGAACTCCTGTCGTGCCTCAGCGATGGCCGCCTGCAGGCGGAGCTTCGAACGGAAAAGTCGGTGATAAGCCCGGCGCAGCAGCAGCCGGTCGGCAGTGCTGATGCCCGCGCGGCGGAGGCCGATGGTGTTCAATCCGGCAATGCCATTGTTTCCGCGGGCAATGCAGAAGGGAGGCAGGTCCTTCGAGATGCCCGAGGCACCCTGCATGAGGGCCAGCCGGCCGATCCGGCAGGATTGGTGGACGACGCAGGTTCCGGAAATGAAGGCTCTGTCGGCTACGTGGACATGACCTGCGAGCAGGGCGCCGTTTGCCACGATGATGTGATTGGCGAGCTCGCAATTGTGGCCGACGTGGCACCCCGCCATCAGGAAGTTTCCGTTCCCGATCACCGTGTCCTCGGCCGTCTTGTTGGAGCGGTGGACCGTGACGTGTTCCCGGAAGACGTTGTCATCGCCGATGCGGAGTCTTGTCGCACTGCCATCGTACTTGAAGTCCTGTGGCGCATCGCCAATGACGGCACCGGCGTGAAAGCGGTTCCGGGCCCCGATGCGGGTGTGGCCGGTGAGGTGCACGAAGGGCCCGACCCCGCAACCTTCCCCCAGCTCCACGTGGGCATCGATCACGGCGTGGGGACCGATGCGGCAGCCGGTGCCGATCCGCGCGTCCGGATGCACGACAGCGGTCGGATGGATGACGGTGGACGACCTTTCAGGCATGACGGGGAGCAGGATGGGGAATGGAAGGCATCCCGCCCAGCCCGTAGTTTTCGGCGTTCCGGCCGGGCAACGGAAGGCAATGGGGTCGCGTCTATAAATTGTACAATTCCACGCCCGGCGGTCGCCAAATGTAGAATCTTTAGACGCGACCCCATTGCCTTCCGTGCCAGTCATTTTCCGTCATCCAGCTCCATGGTTCAGGCTCAGAGCTTGGAGCCGAGCCCGGAGATGGCGACGGCAAACCCGATGGCATTGTAGGTGCCGTGCGCAATGAACGCGGTGAGCAGGTTGCCCGTGCGTGCGTACCCCCACGCGAGTCCTGCCCCCAGCAGCGTGAGGGGAATGAACGCTGGTCCGTGCAGGTGGATGGCCCCAAACAGGACCGCCGTCCCGACCATGGCCAGTCGTGGATGGCCGAGATCCCGGCCAACGGGGTACAGGACTCCGCGAAAGAGGACCTCTTCGGCGATGGCGGCCGGGACGATCGCGAGGAAACCGATGATGGCGCGTTGCCATCCCGGCGCCTCGACCAGGAATCGGACGGCCGCCTGGGGTTCCGGCGCCTCCCCGAGACGGCGCAGGATTTCGAAGGTGGCGAACTCGATGGGATACCCGACGACCACCGCTGCCACGGCGATGCCCACGCCGAACTTCCAGGCCTCGGCCGTCCATTGGATCCCGAACCCGTCACGCCAGCCCTTGTCGTGGACGAAGAGGAATCCCTGCGTCAGGGCGATGGCGGGAATCTGGAGTGAGAGCAACCCGGTGAGGAGCCGCCAGAAGGTGGCGTCCGACCGACCGGCGACGCCCATGGCTGAGGTGATCAACCCAAAGACGACCCCGACCCCGACGACGAGGATGAGCACGCCGGCGAACAGCGCCATCACGGCTTCCCCCCGCCATTCGCGTCGTGTCAACACGGGGCCACGCTAGGTGGAAAGCCCAGCCTCGCCCAGTCACGATTTCTCGGGAAAGGCCACCGGGCGCCACTTGCCACCGTCCCCATGGAACGGGGTGGCAACGTCTTTGGAACGGAGAGGCAACATCCTCGTCGCCGTTCCAAGATGCGCAACGGCATCGCGAGAGGACGGCTCCTGCATCAGCGCGGCAGGGGGATTGCGGTGCCTTCAGGGGTCCAGAGCCGGAGTTTGCCGGCGGCGTCCCCGGTGGCGATCCACTCGTTGCGGGGGTGCACAGCCAGCGCGTGGATCCAATCCTCCGATGCGCTCCAGCTTCCCAGGACCTGGTCCGAGCCGGCGTCGATGTGTCGGACTCGCCCCGCGGCATCGGCCGTGTAGATCTGGCGACCGTCGGGAGTGTAGGCCAGTGCCAGGATCGCGGCGTCGTGGCCGCGGACGATCCGGACCATGCGGCCGATGCCTGGTTGCCAGACGCGCAGCGTGCGGTCCTCGCCGCCGGTGGCGCAGGTTGGGATGGGCGCTCCGGGTTGGAAGGTCACCGCGTTTGGCGTCTCGGTATGGTGGCTGAACGTTCGGAGGGGGTTGGCTTGTGTGGTGATCCACACCTTGACGGCGCGGTCGGAAGCAACGGTGGTGAGGAGGGTGGCATCGGGGGCCCAGGCGATGCCCAGAACCCGGGCGGAATGGCCGCGGAGGAGGCGTTGGGGGGAATCACTGCCCGGATCAGGAAGCAGGGACTCCAAGCGCAGGTCCGCTCCATCGCTCCACGCAATCCAACGATTGTCCGGGCTGGGAGCCACGGCTTGGGCGAGGTCGCGGGCGACCGGGATGCGGCGTGCCTCCGAGAGGCTGGGGAGATCGAGGGCGAGCACGAGGCCGGATTCCCCCGGGGTGCCGCCGGCAACCCACAATCTTTGGCCGGCACCTTGGAAGGCGAGGCAGGTGACCTTGGGCATTGGCAGCGGATGGGGTTGGTCCACTCCCGAGATTCCCGGACGGACCAATTCAAGGGACCGGGGACGTCCAACGGCGAGGATGGATCCGTCGGCATTGACCGCCAGCGCCGTAATGGGCGGGGCTGCGTGGGCCGTTGCGAGGGCGAGGGGCAGGGCCAGTACTGCAAGCAGGTGTGGACGCATCAAAATCATCCCAGTAGTTCCCGAATGAAGGTGCCTTGATTCAGGAGTCGGACGGGGCGTCCGGAGGGCGTGGTGAGTTCGGTGGCTGGATTGATTCCCATCCGTGTCAGCAGCGACCACGCGAGATCCTCGGGGGAGACCGGGCGATCTATCGGCACCTCGCCGAACCCATTGGTCGCCCCGATCACCTGGCCGCCGCGAACCCCGCCGCCGGCAACTGCGACGAAGCCCGCTCGGGGCCAATGATCACGACCCCCGAGCGCGTTGAGCTTCGGGGTTCGACCGAATTCGCCCATGAGGACGACCAGGGTCGAGTCCAGCAGGCCCCGATCGTGGAGGTCGGCCAGCAGCGTGGAGTAGGCGCGGTCGAGCGAGGGGAGCTTGCCGCTGCCGGGAAAGCGGGAATCGGGAAGTTCCCGGGCGATTTGTTGGTGGGTGTCCCAGCCGTGGTCGACGACCGTGACAAACCGGGATCCTGCCTCGACGAGTCGCCGTGCCAGCAGGCATCCGGTGCCGAGGCGGCTGCGTCCGTAGGCTTCGCGCGTCGCTGGCTTTTCCGTGTCGAGGGAGAAGGCCCCGCGCGCCTCGGGTGAGGCGATCAGGCGGTACGCCTGGTCGTAGAAGGCGTCGCGGTTCCGGACGGCCAGATCGGTTTCGGGGAGTTCCGCGAAGGCATCGAGGCGGGCGAGCATCTCGCGGCGACGGTCGGAACGTTCGAAGGTGATGCCCTCGGGAAGCTGAAGATCAGGGACGTTGCCGGGATTGGCGCCGGCGCTGAACGCGTTGAACGCGCCGGGGAGGAAGCCGGCGCGGGCGGCATTGGACTGGCCGCCGACGGCATCGCCCGGGATGGCGATGTAGGGCGGGAGAACGTGCGTCGAAGTGCGCTGGTGCCAGGCAACGACACTTCCCAGGGACGGGTGATCGAGGGCGGGTGAGGGGCGGTGGCCGGTGAGCAGGAAGCGCGAACCCGTGTCGTGGTTGCCGAGTTCGTGCGTCAGCGAACGGATCAGTGCGATGTGGGACATCTGCCGTGCAATGCGGGGCAGGTGTTCGCAGAGGTGGATGCCTGGAATGGTCGTGGGGATCGACTTGAACGGACTCCGGACCTCGACGGGCGCGTCCGGCTTGGGATCGAAGGTGTCCAGGTGGCTTGGACCGCCGTCGAGCCAGAGGAGGATGCAGGCGCGGGCGGGTGCGGGCGGCTTTCCTGAATCCGTGGACGCGACCGGTGCCTGGGCCTGAAGGCGGAACAGGTCCGCGCAGGTGAGACCCAGCGGCGCGAGCGCGCCCAGTCGCAGGAATTCCCGTCGGCGGATCCCGTCACAACGTTCCGGAGGGTGGGACATGGCAGTGGTTCGGGTTCAGTGGTTGAAGGTGAACTCCCGCGCGTTCAGCAACGCCCAGAAGAGGTCTGCGGCCATGTCCGCTCGGTTGGTACCGGAGAGACGGGGTTCCCATTCGGCGCGTTCCGCGTCGGAGGGTGGACGCGAGAGCGTGTGGAGGTAGAGCCGATCGAGCAACGCGTGGGAGGTTGGGACTTCGGCCAGCCACCGGGGAAGGTTCCCACGCTGGAGCCGGGATTGGATCGTCGCGCCGTTGATGAGGTGCAGGGCCTGGGCCAGACCGGCGCCCGCAGTCGCGGTCGCGTCGCAGGAGGTTTCGCGGGAGCAGCGCCCGAGGATGTCGAGCGCGGCCGACGGCGTCTGGGACCCGACGAGTTGCACGGCGGCGGTGACATCGGGCTGGTCCGCGAAGGATTCGTGGACACCGGTGGCCTGGCTGATCATGTCGAGCAGGACGCGTCCGTCCGGAGACTTCAGGAAGGCATGGGAAAGGAGGCGGTCGTCGCGGGCGTTGGCGGGGAGGGTGCGCGAAGTTCGTTGGTAGGTTTCCGAGGTGACGATGGCGCGGACGAGGGCACGGAGGCGGAATCCGCTTTGGTTGAAATCGCGCACCAATTCATCCAGCAACTCCGGATGGGTGGGCGGGTTCGTCGGGCGGAGATCATCGACGGGTTCGACGAGGCCGCGGCCGAGGAGGTGTTTCCAGACACGGTTGACGAAGGCGTGCCCAAACCGCGGGTTTGTCGGATCGGTCGTCCATTGGGCGAGGGCCAGCCGTCGGTTGACCTCGTTGGGGATGGGCGTGCGTTCGCCGAGCGCGCGCGGAGACAGGGGCCGACCGGAGTGCGGGTCTTCCACCTCGCCGCGGTCGGTGCCTGTCACACGGCCGTTGTCGCGCTGGATGCGGGCAAAGAATGCGGCGAACTGGTGGTAATCCGTGCGGGTCCAACGGTCCGCAGGATGCGCATGGCAACGGGCGCACCCGATCCGTGTTCCGAGGAAGATGGAAGCGGCGTGTTCGGCGAGGTCACGGGGGTCATTGGCGAGCAGGGCGAAGGAAGCGGGACCCACATCCTGGACCGGTCCTTCGGCGCTAAGCAGTTCGTACGCGATCCGGTTCCATCCGGTGTCCGCAGCGACATGACCGCGGAGCCACGCGTGGTAGGTGGCGGAAGCCCGTTCGCTGCCGCGCTTCCCGGAGATGAGCAACAGATCCGCGAGCCGCATCGTCCAGAGATCCGTGAACTCCGGGCTGGTCAGCAGGCGATCCACGACGGCGGCGCGGGCCGCAGGGGTGTCCGGACCTTCGAGGAATCGCTGGATGATCTCCGGAGCGGGCAACCCGCCGGTGAGGTCGAGATGGATCCGACGCAGGAACTCGGTGGCGGTGCTGCGGGGCGATGCCGGCAGGTTCATCGCCCGCAGTTGGCGGTCGATGTGGCGGTCGATCGGATGCGTCGGGTCGGCCGCTGTCGGGGGCAGAGGGGTGACGACGTCCGGAAAGGGATGTTCCACCCGGATGGCGGCCACGGCGCCGGCGAAGCGGATCATGATCGCGGTGGTCCCGGGACCGAGGATCCGGACTTCGCCCCGCTTGCTCACGTCAGCGACACTGTCGTCGTTGGAGGTGTAGAGCGCACGGTCGGTGACGGCCGTCGTGGTGCCGTCGGACAGTTGGGCGACGACCGTGAGCGGTTGGGTGGCGGCGTTGGGTTCCGGGCGGAGCAGGGTGGGTTGGACGATCAGTTTGGACACCGTGATGTCCGGGCGGCCGAACGGGGTGCCGCGGGCGATCCATTCGCGGAGTTCCAGGGCTTCGGGGGAATCGGTGCGGAACCGACGTTCGCCTTCGTGGTCGATCTGGCGGGTGGCCTTGCGCAGGAGGAGGCTTTGCTCCGGATGGGTCGTGTCGATGCGTCGTCCGCCGAGCTCACGGGTGATCGCAGCGTGGTCGAGTTCGGGGGCGTATCCGAGGAGGCTGAGCTTGAATCCGCCCTGGCCGGTCGCGGCACCGTGACAGGCTCCGGTGTTGCATCCGGCATGCGTCAGGATCGGGAGGATCCGGACACGGAAATCATCGGGGGAAGCGCTGGCCCCCACGGTGGGGCGCAGGAGCCCCCACACCAGCAGCAGTCCAGCGCCGACCCAGGATGGGTGTCGCCTGCGGAAGGACGGAGGTTGAAAGTGGCCCAGGCTCACGGCGGGGTCTGGAGGGACTTCAGGAATTCGGTGCCAATCTTTCGGGAATACTCGGTTCCGTAACGGTCGCCGAAGTGCAGGACGCGGGTCCATCCATCGGCGGCCTGCTTCCGGAGTTCGGGATTCTTCCCGATGTATTCCTTCACCTCGGCGAGGATGGCGTCGGCGGTCGCGTTGTCCGTGGTGGGGCGGATGAAACGGCGCAGGAGCCCCTGCAGGCGTTCATCGGTCGGGACGGCACCGGGGAACGGATCCTTTCCGGCCGGCCCGTCGGTGCGAGTGCGTTCGGGGGCCATGCGGCCGGCATTGGCGGACGCGAGGAGGACCTCGGCCGAGGGAGGGTTCGTGTCACCGCACAACGAGGCGAGGGCAGCGATGATGCGGGGCGCGTCCGCGATGCCGGGTTGGACGAGGGCGAAGTTCGTCACCACGACATTGCTCCGGATACCGAGGACGGTCATGAGGCAGTCCTTGTTGAGACCGTAGTTTCCCGGGCCTTCGGCACCGTCCAGCGAAAGGCCCACCGGGGCCTGCAGTCGCAGTGAACCGGACGCTGCCTTGATGCGTTGCTCACCGGAAAGGCGGTCGGCGTGGAGGAAGACGAGTTCGGTGCGGAGTCGCGCGACGTTCGATGCGCCGTAGGTGTCGATGGAACGTAGCAGGGGAACGAGGGAACGCTCGACGCCGTGGACGAAGACGAGGGCTGTTGGTGGCCCGACGGGATCAGCGATCGGCGAACGTTCCTGTCCGGCGGAAGCCCCGTTGATCGCGAGGACCTTGAACGGTGTGGCCTTTTCGCCCGGCTGGGGTCCTGAGAAAGGCGCGTCCGCGGCGCCGAGCATCACCGGGAGCATGAACAGGAAGACGACGAAGGAGCGCAGGCGCATGGCGCAATCCTGCGTCTGCCGGGGGAGGTTAGGGAAGCGGGGAGTTTGTATCGGACTCAGGGTTCCCGCGACGTTCCAAACGCATGGAGCGTCTGTGCGGTTCGGATGAGGATCATGTTCCCCACGAGGGCAGGCGTGGCGGTGGCTCGTTCGCCGAGCTTGTGCTGGTCGAGGACGGCGGGCTTGTCGGCGGCCGCATCCAGGATGGTGACGATACCCTCGTGGATGAGGCTCTGACCAATCAGGATGGGCGAAGCGCTTGCTTCGAGGTCGGGGCGGGCGAGTGGTTGCCGCCAGCGTTCCTCGCCGGAAAGGTCGTAGGCGATGAGTCCATACGCCCCGAATAACACAAGAACGGAGGACCCGTCGGTGACCGGCGTCGGGGTGGCCGGGCCCGGAGTCATGGGGTCCCACGGCTTCAACGGTTCGATGGGTGCCTTCCGCTTCCATAGGATCCGGCCGTCCAGCCGGTGGAGGCACAGGGTCACCAGTTGTGTTCCCTCGGCGCCGGTCAGGAACACCTTGTCGCCGGTGACGACCGGGGAGGAGTTGCCCACGGGCATGGCCACCTTCCAGAGTTGATGCCTAGGGAGCCCGAGTCCGATGGGCGGAACGGCCCCCTCGGCCACGCCGAGTCCTTTCGGCCCGCGGAATAGCGGCCAGTCATTGGCGACGGAAACGGGCGCGAAGTTTGCCAGCAGCGTGAGGAACAACAGTCGAAGGTTCATGGCGTCCGTCTTGATGAGGGTAGTCTGGCAGAGGCGCGGGATCCCTGCGAGCACCCCCATGCCCGCCGAGCGGACAACCGCAGCGGTCTGACAGAACCCATGTCTTTCTTCTTTGAGGATTGGCGGCCTACACTTCTCGGTCCCTGCACGGCCAGTCGGAGGAAGCAAAGCCGCAAAGCCGAGCAAGACAAGGCAGAGACAGGGCGCAAGTCGGCGCGAACAGGATCCGGGTTGCGTCGCCCGTGCGGCGGTGGAGTTCACGGGGGTAAGCTTCGCACAAGGCACCGGAGGGTTGTCAGCCGTCCGTCAGGGAATTGTGAAAACGGTGTGCGCTCCAGCGCCTCAGCGGGAGATTTCTTCCGTCTTGGTAGCCGGTGGAAAGGCAGTTGTTCTCGCGCTGTGGCGGGGTGGCGATGTCCTCGTCTCCGTTCCAGTGCCTTTCCCTGGGCGGTCTGGGCCCTGGATTGCCGCGCACCTCGGGCTCTTGGCTTCATCGCCTCCGGCGCGGCGCGCATTGGGAGGATCGATTCACGGTCCGGCGTCGACTCCTGTCATGTTGGTCGTGAGATGAGAAGGAAATCGCTCGCTGGCCTTGTCTGCATCGTCTTCCTGGGTACGGGTTGCGCCACCTCGCACATTGCCCACGAGTCAAAGGACCGTCCCGTCGCCGATCCCCAGACCGGGCAGACCACGATCGTTCCCGGCAACAAGGCGGTCTGGGCGATGGCCCCGGTCACCGTCGCGTGGGATGTTGGAACCTCGCCGATCCTCGGACTGGGAGTGTTGTGGCTGTGGGTGACGAAGTTCAGCGGATGATCGCGGCTCAACGGGGGCAGAGCGTGCCACAACCGCGTTGCGGTTGGGTGGTGTTTGGGATGTGGACTCACGGTAGGCCTCGTTCCTCGGCCAACCCCGGGCTGAGGGACGCAACGCCGTTGGCGTTGGTGGGGGCGCGGTGGGCGCGTGGTTTGGTTCTGGAATCCGGCTCGAACTCGTACTCGTACTCGAACTCGGGCCTTTGAAAGGCGGAGATCCTCCCGTGGTTTGTTTGGATCGAGTACGAGTACCGCCCTGCGGGCTGAGTACGAGTTCGAGTACGCGCAACCGTGGACGAAGTGGGGCAGTTGCCGTGGTGCGTGGGAATGGAGGTGCGGGTGTTGGCGTGGCAGTCGGTCCGTGAGTTCGAGGTCTTCGGTTTCAGGTTCCCCGGTTTCCTGTAACCTCCGTCAGCGGGTGGTTCAGGAAGGGGTGTATGCAGACTCCATCAAATGACGGAAAGTGTCCGGGATGCGGACAGGCCCTGGCTCCGGGACGTGCGCGGGGATTGTGTCCCCGTTGCCTCCTCGTCCGGGCGGCGTTTGCCACCGAAGCGGGATCTCCGGCGGCGGCAGCCCCGGTGCCGGATCCGGAGGTGGTGGCCGCGGCGTTTCCCCAGTTGGAGATCCTGGAGGTGATCGGGCGGGGCGGGATGGGCGTCGTCTACAAGGCGCGCCAACGTTCCCTGAACCGCTGGGTTGCCCTCAAGTTGCTGGCGCCGGAGCGGGTGCTCAATCCGCGCTTCGCGGAGCGGTTCCGTCGGGAGGCGCAGGCGCTCGCCCAGCTGAATCACCCCAACATTGTCACGATCCACGACTTTGGCATAGCGGGCGAAGTGACCGCGCCGATGCCCCTGTACTACCTGCTGATGGAGTACGTCGACGGCGTGAACCTGAGGCAGGCGATGAAGGCCGGTCGGTTCACTCCCGAACAGGCCTTGGCCATCGTCCCGCCGGTCTGTCTCGCCCTTCAGTACGCCCACGAGCGCGGGATCGTCCATCGCGACATCAAACCCGAGAAC
>Ga0172372_10001443_pt1 | contig 36858 bp, 36 predicted proteins | sample LakKiv5m_2_FD_114544 | JGI IMG/M metagenome (GOLD analysis project Ga0172372, IMG submission 114544) | Freshwater microbial communities from Kabuno Bay, South-Kivu, Congo - kab_092012_9.5m | ecosystem: Environmental > Aquatic > Freshwater > Lake | place: Democratic Republic of the Congo...
ATTTCATTCGGTTTTCGCCCGATTTCATTCGGTTTTCGCCCGATTTCATTCGGTTTTCGCCCGATTTCATTCGGTTTTCGCCCGATTTCATTCGGTTTTCGCCCGATTTCATTCGGTTTTCGCTCGATTTCATTCGGTTCGATTTCACGAAATGTGATATAAACACATTTCGTGTGATATACATAACGAATCCATCCGCGATGTCTCTCGAACGTGCCAATTCCGAATCTCCTAAATGCGGCGATGACCAAAAATATGTAAAACCCAACGAATCCAGCGATACCGACAGCGAGGCTGGAACCGACCGACCGACCACAAAACTCGTCATCGACTTGAAGAAAATGCCCGTAGGACAGTATCAATATTATACCGATAATCAGGGTATCATCAATCAAATGTTGCTCTACATCTATCACACGATACAACAATTGGTGTATTTGACCGACGCCACGGTGACCACCGACGCAAAGCAATCACCACCACCGACCCCCATCAAGCTCCGCCGCCGCCCCTACAAATATGACAAGGACGATTTATGCTACGCACAGATGGGCTATGGTGAATACAAATATACATATACGGTCCCCGCGACGAAGACCGATGAAGCACGAACAACCGAGTTCCGAATTTCATACCGCCAAGAAGACAAGACGGTTGGATGTCATGACGGCGCTGAGAAGTTCGAATCGATGACGATTCTCTCAGATTCCCCAGAACTCTTCCACCACTTCTACCGCGAAAGCGACAACTTCCTTGAAAACAACGAACAAGATGAATCAAAACTTCATGTGTTCGTGATGTCGAAATACGGCGAGTGGATGCGCTACAATAAAATCCCGTCGCGCACCCTCGACACAGTTTATTTTGACGAGAAATTAAAACAGAAATTCCGTTCCGATATTAAAGATTTCCTAACGAAGGAGAAGGAGTATGACGAGTTCGGGATTCCGTATAAAAAGAATTATCTGCTCACAGGTATTCCAGGGAGCGGCAAGACGAGTATTATTAAAGCGATGTGTCGAGAGATTGGATATAGCCTGTGTATCTTCTCGATTAATCATGACGTGGATAATAATACTGCTCTCGCCGCGTTCCGCGATATTCCGCCGAAGTCGGTGTTGCTCTTTGAAGATATCGACTGTCTTTTCGAGAAACGCACGAGTTCCGAAGCAAATAAGAGTCAATTCACATTCAGTCATCTGTTAAACTTGTTAGACGGTGTTTTTTCGAGGAAAGGCCTCATCTCGTTCATTACAACGAACCATCCAGAGAATTTGGATCATGCGTTGCTGCGTCAGGGTAGGACGGATATGATTATTCATATGAACTACCCGAAGAAAGTGGATGTCCGGCATCTGTTTCGCGATATGATGCGGAAAGAGGAAATGACACCGGAAGAAATCGACTGTGACTTTGACCGGTTTTATGAACATATTCAGAAGAAAACGATAACGATGGCGGGGCTGGTGAGCTTCCTCTTTCGATATCGTCGCGCTTGGTCGGAGAATATCAACGAATTGCTTGATGCGGATAAATTCATCAAGGAAGTGACGCGAAATGTTGAAGACAGCAAGTTGTATGCGTGAGAACGATACTATTCGCTGTCACTGTCACGTAAAGGTGCCACTTTTTTTCTTGAAAAGGGGTTTCTCATTCTCAAACCTAAAAATTGTCGGGTCTTCTTCGAAACCTGCGGCCTTTGCGTAGGCGTCGGCTTCGACTTCTGCTTCGGATTACATTCGCAAATCACCTTTCTAGAATTCATTTTTTTTTCGATTGTTTCTACAGGAATTTCATGTACAGTGATGTTTGACTCCGTATCACTTTCATCTAACGAATATACTCTCGGAGGCGGAGGCGGAGGCGGAGGCGGAGGCGGAGGCGGAGGCGGAGGCGGAGGCGGAGGCGAAGACGGCTGAGGCGAAGACGAAGACGGAAGAGGCGAAGACGGAAGAGGCGAAGACGGAAGAGGCGAAGACGGCGGAGGCGAAGACGGCGGAGGCGAAGACGGCTGAGGCGAAGACGGCGGAGGCGCATCAGACTTAGCTGACGATTGTTTAAGCTCACGGAACGCAACATCTTCTAATGGCGGTTGGCGCCCTCTTGGAGAGTGCGCCAATAGAGCAATCCGTTGAGCTATATAATCACCTATAGTTTTATCTGTAATATTCGGGTCTTCTTCATAGCCCAAATAAGTATTTAAATCGTTCATATCTTCGTTGCTATCAATTATAGTTTGTTTCTGTTCTGGTCCGAGTTGGCTCCACACAGAATAATTCAATGGGGTACCTCCCACCATAACCTTCCTCTTTTTCGTATAACCACCTCGTCCAGACTTGTTCTTTTTACGCGGGTGGTTTTTTTTATGACTTCGGGTTCGGATTCGGTGTCTTGAAACACGGCGCCGGCTTTGACCCATTTTTGTTTTATGGTTTATTACTATATGCTAATATTATTTATTACGGATATTGAATCGTAATCGTTCTTATTCCTTTTTTGTGGGTTCCACCTTTATTATTTATAACTGTTACTACAGCGGTGTTGGCACTATCACTACCGTATAGTTTATTTATGTTGTCTGTGCTTGCCGGATATCCGTCTATAGATAATATGATATCACCATCTATAAATTCCTTCGGTAATTTATCGCGGGAATCAATTTGATACGTTCCATCTTTTTCACGAATCATCCCCCGTTTAAGCACGTTTGATACGTTTGTAGGTGGCGAACGCAGTGACATAGGGGGTGGTCTTATTATTTCTGTTACTGTTCCTACATTTAACGGTGTTAAGTCTTGCGGTCGGCGTCTAGGCATCAACTGTCCTTGTAATTTTTTTATTTCATTGTCTAATAATGGTTCTAATTCCTTCCCTTGTTCCTGTAGTTTTTTTTGTTGTTGTAATAATTGTGCAAGTTGTAATTGTAACTTATTTTTCATTATCGATGAACGCTGTAGTGCGATTTGTTGCGCTACAGCCAACTTGTCTGATGACATTGCCGCTGTTGCCGCCGCCGCCGCTGCTGCCGGTAATACCGCTGCTGCTGGCATTGGGGGTGCTGCTGGCATTGGGGGTGCTGCGGAGCTTACTTCAGTCGTCACTGGTTTCAAATTCGATATTTCTCCATCTATCGGGTCTCGGCATTTACAATCCCATGAACCAGCACCACCTTTCATCTTATTGATTTTTCTTTTTGTCGTGAATCGGTATTTCACACTTTTATTCCGCCGACTCCATCGTTTGCTACCGTTTTTTTTACGCAGATATTGGCATTTTCTCGATATTCTATTGGTCATGACTACTATATATCCAATAGAATATTATTCCATTTTCCGAAATGTAAATTGCTTTCCCATTCTAAATCTCTCCGCATCCATCGTCCCTCGTTTTAAATTACAATCCAAACACGCAATCACGACATTCGCATCGTTGTGACCGTAATTATTATCGATACGGTCGAGTGTCCATTGACGCCTACACATCGCTTCTTTATACGTGACCTGACAAATCTCTCGACAGTAGTGACATACAAGTTCAGCATTCACCATCAATTCAACAATTCGATTCGTTGTCACTGTATAACGCGGGTCGTATATATTGTGATGTTTGTCTTGATAAATATAAGACTTACGTTTTCTGTCAATCTCTCGAAGTATCATAGATAAAACCTGGTCGGTGTCGGATGCGAAGGCAGAGGCGGAGGCGGCACTTCCAACCCCAATCGATAAATTCGCCACATGAGCTTTCAACATGTCTAAGCTGAGAGATTGGTCACTCTCATAGAACGCGTCCGGTATTATTCTTGAATGTTTGACCGATATCTTTCTCTCGATTGTGGCGTCAGGGTCATCCATCTGTTTCATTTTATCTTGGTTTCGTTTTCCTTGTATCTCGATTTTTTTCATACGTTATACCTGAATTGAAAATAAACGAAAAATAAACGATTACATATAACATACACTAAATATCGTCGGTTTCAAACGCCGACTCAATCTGTTCAATCCAATACTTCATCGATAATTTTTCATATCGAAACTCGTTGTTGGCGGTTCGTTTCGCGAATTCCGAGAGATTTTTTGCCAAGAATTCTCTCGTGACTTCTGACCAACTGTCGATCATTACGACGGGTAAATCGGCATACAATTCTTCGATTGGTGGCATAGGTGCCTCAATCCTGCGCACAATAACGATACAGCCAAGCATCAGTGCTTCCCATGTTCGTATCGTATCGATACCATTTCCTCGCGGACTAACGACAAACGCATGTTGAGAATACGCACCCCATGTATCATATCGATTACACGGTGTTTCTTGAAGAGACATCGCATCTCTCGGTATCGTTTGAAACGCGTTATTTCTCTCAGCACCACCATTTCCGTCTAGGTTGAATTGAAAGTTGATATACGCGCGATCTGTCAAAGGGCGTTTTGTAAAATGTATTACGGACGAACAAAGTCGCGAGAGATGCCGGTCCTGTGCTATCGCGGATGCCATAGGTGTATTCGTCCATGATACACGCCGTGTAAGCGTGCAATAATCGACACCATATGGAATCGGTGTGATTTTATTATTGGTGAATCGACCATAACATTCGCGTGACCTACAATTTATTGCGAACCATCTACGAAACAAAGTTGTCTTCGACTGAACGGCAACCGAGGTGAAAAATGAACCCACTACCTCATCTGGAAAAGTCATATCGTCCATACAACTAATAATAACATATGGTTTTTGAGCGTTATTGATGAACGGCAGTATATCTCGCTGAAAAAGCGAGACGGCGTATTCATTTTGCTGAATTATAATAACAAATTGAGAATGCGCAGCGATGATTCGAGAGATTTCGGCGTCGTCTTGATGCGGAAAATACATCGTTCGATGAATGAACCCGGTTTTTGCGCCTGGATGTGTTCCAGGACCACCACATGAGTAGTGTTCGTATATCCCATTTATTGAAAATTTCTCAAGGATTGTATGTGTCATTATTTGTGTTCTTTACTATGATTGTGTTCTTTACTATGATTGTATAAATACTGTAACTATATAATAGTATTTATACGTTTGTAGGGTATTATATCGTATGATAGACACTTCGGTAATCATCGAAAAGAAACGCATCGATTCTTTCACAAACACAATTTGATGTTTCATTTTCATTCATGTAAAAATAAATGATCGGTGTAATATTTGACAAAGAGTTATATCCAACATATGTATTTTCGAAACCAATTACGTAGTGTTCTTGTTGATAGAACATCGTTTTTGCTCTTTCATAAATATCATTCTTGGGGTTCTTCGTCATGGTCATTGTCTCGGTCATTGTCTCGGTCATTGTCTCGGTCATCGTAACAACCGCAGGCGTTTCAAAGTCCCGAAGACACCAGTTTGTAATCATTTTCAATTCAGGAACAACCGAGCAAATAATATCAGCGGTCTCTTGCGAGCAATTCGCTACAATTACCGCGTTAATCGTATGCGGGTGTTTTTCAATCCAACGCAACATATCCACCGCATTCTTCGTAGGTGTAACATATAAAGGCGCGTAAATTTTGAATGCCTCCAGCTTTTCATTTCGTATCTCCGAGAGAATTCTCTCGGTTTGAATAAAATCATTCTCGGCAATATGTGCCGCGACCTCTTCTAAAAAGGTATGAACATTCTTATAACAAATATAGGTTTTCCACTCGGAATATGACATGAATGACAACCCGCGATTACGAAAAACATCCAAATAACTGCGGTAATGCGCGTATGATGTATGAACGAGTGTGCCGTCAAGGTCGAATAAAAGAAAATAGGACGAAGCACCGTTGGCTCCACTGCCGATTTTCGGATGTTTGAATCGAGAGAATACATGCGGAATTGTTTCATCGAATGTATGCGTAAAATAATTGCGAATATTGAATCGGGTATCGAACAATTGTGGGTCATGCGGTATGCGTTTCGGGCTCTCGACTCCATCGGCTCCATGGGCTCGCTCATTTCTCTCGGACGCATCAACGACATGAAAACAAGAGAGGCCCATATACCCCGCCACCGCCTTTGTAATTTCATACTTCGTCAAACAATTATCGGGGTTGTAAAAGTGATAGATTCCGCTGAATTTAGGCGGGTTGGCACCACTACTACTTCGGATACTGCTCACCCCAGTCATACTATCAATCGCAACCATCGCAATCACGCGAATAAAAATACAAAGGTCGGGAATATAAAGCGGGCGTTGAACTTCGCGGTTATCGACACCGACGCACGTGCGCACGCTACCCACGCTACCGCTTTGCCGAAGTTCCATCACATGTCTCGCCAATTTCATGAGTGGATTTGTATGTAACGGTGAAGAAGAACGGCTTGTGTATAATGTCGGTGTCCGAATAATACAATAATGTGGCGCGCTACATCCAATATTCGAGAGACACGACGCCAGCGTAATCGCTTGTGTATAATTTCGTTGAACCCGCAATTCCGACAACAATTTACTCATGCCATAATTCTGGATTGGATTTACATTCGAAGTGGCAAAGGACGGCTGAATCGTCCCATCAAACACATAATCCGTTGATAAATGAATAAAATAGATACCCTCTTTGGCACAAAGACCCGACATATAATCTACGGCATCCACGTTGATACGTATGGCTGTATCCCAGTTCCGCTGGCATGTCTCGATATTTCTCTCGGCGACAAGAAACACACAAACACGCCATCGACTCTTATTCGCCGTAAAAAATGCGCTTACTTCTTCTTGGTTTGTGAAATCAACCTGAAACATATTATCGCGTTCGCAGAATGCGACGGGCTCACGTTGGCGACATCGATAAAATGTCCCGTCATAACGAATATTCTCTCGGTCAAGTAAATCACAAAGGTCGCGACCAACCGAACTCGATGCTCCGCAGATGAGAATGGACATAAAAAAGGTTGTGTTCTCTTTTTACTTATTGTATATTACAACGGCCTGTTTATGTTTTTTACAACGAGTTTTGGCGCAGGCCGTCCTTCCACTTTCCGCAATCCGCGAACAAACCACAACGGCATATCGCGCCGTTTTCCCCATTTCGCGATGCGGCGCTTCGGGGCGGACAAATAATAACTCCGGTAGGAAGCAACCGCGTCATAAATGTCGGCGCCGTGACTTGTTCCTGTGCTGCGTGCGGGGTGGTGGTGGTCGGTGCCGCTGCGAATCTTATATTCATCGGGCATCGCAAGCGCGAAGGGTGTCATTACTCCTGGAATACCAACCTTTTCGAAAGTGTGTGGTGGTGGAACGTTGCGACGTAGGTATTGAGCAACGCTGTATGATTTGTGCTGTTTGTGCGCTGGATGTCCGTATCTGTATTTCCATTCTGCGTGCATTGCGTCGATGAGGTCGAGTGTCCATATGAAGTTGGCTTGTGAAGCACGGCACCAAATCGTGACGGGGTGATTCTTGTGCGCGATTTTATAGACGCAGGGGTCGCATTCGATTCCGGCGGCGGCGGTAAGGAGGCGTTGGGTGGTGCATAACATTTGAACTGCCTCCAGAATGATTTTAGCGATATGTTTGTCCATCATATATTCCGCGATTTTAGTGGGGTCAAGCGAGAGAATGAAGAGGTTCATGGAGTCTGTGTCTCTTGTCTGTTGTCTGTGTCGGTAGTCGCGTAACATGTTGAAAACGAAAATAAGATTTCAATTTTACGCGAATCATGCCGATGAAAATGATATAAAAAAATATTATAGTATATCATAAAATGTCTTTGAACTCCGCTTTCTCTTCCGATTCCGCTTCCGCCTCCTTTAGCGATGCCGACCCTAAGGCTCGCATTTCCGGTTCTGTTTCTGGAACTGTGAACTTTTCTTTTGGCGGCAGTCATCCCTCTCCCAAATCGACATATATGTCAAATGGATATAGGATGAACTCAAATGGATATTTAGCGAACCCTACTCGCGCTGCCCAAGTTGCCGCAAATAATGCCGGAGCGCTTACTCGTGCGGAAGCCGCATCGATGGGCTTGCCTCTTGGCGGTCGTCGTTGATTACACGCATACATGCATACGCGATATGATATAAAATGATTTCTCTCATTATATCATAAAATGTCTTTGAATCCTGCTTTCTCTTCCGCCTCTGCCTGCGCTTGCGCCCCCGATGCGAAGTTTTCGTTGAACATCAACGCCTTCAACGGAAATACAACGAACTTTAATCGTTGCCCTGCGCCGAAATCGTCGGCATTGCCGATACCGACACCAGTTCAACCTCGTGAGCTTCCATCTACATCACCTGCTGGTTCTTCCATGAAGCCGTATTTGGTTCGCCCCATGTAAATAACCATAATATACAAAAAAACAACTTTAAGTCATCTTTGTATATTATGTATATCTCAAATGCCACGTAAATCAAATACCGCACCCGCACCCGCACCCGCACCCGTTGTCACAGCACCCGCGCCTGCGCCCGTATCAGCAGACGACGCTGCTCTTAAAAACATCAACTATAAAAATATGCTTCTGACCGGAAATTACAATCTGTTGAAACCGGACATCGTTACCAATCCCAATATCGATGATATTCTTGAAAATGAAAAAAACGCAAGTAAAAGCGACCCGTGGAATAAACTGGATAAATCAGCAAAACTCGGTAAAATGAAAGAGTTTGCTGCGAGGCATGGAAAGAAGGAAAATTACAGCGAACAAGAAATCACAGCACTTTATCAGTTTCTTATTTCCGCAATCGACCAAAAAAAACTGATGCGAGCCAAGGATGTAACCTATGACAAGCTTACGGGTGAAATCGCGAGTATTCCATGTTTGATGTATCATGCTGGATTCAAAAAATTCACGCTGAAACGGTGTGAAAAGCGGCAATCAACACTGAAATCTCTCGCACCACCTTCATCAAGTATGTCGAAAAAGAGAAAGTTGGCAGCAGCAGCAACAGTTAGTTCTGGCGATGACGCCGCGACCGAGACCGGGAATGGGAGTGCCGCGGCCGCCGCCGCTGCCGAAGAGTCTTCTTAGTCGCCTTCGTCGCCGTCGCCGGTTGTTTTCGTGATGCCCTGAAACTACACCGCGGCCCACATACCGGCTTCATCAGCTTACGCGTTATGTCGGCTTCATGTTCCAGTATCATATCGACCATATTGCGGTAAAACGGTCTAAACTTCGCACGGTTTTTCCTAAGTTCGGCAAATGAAAACCACCGAATCTCGGCCTTTTCCAAGAGTCCATTATGCGGGTTCTTCTTCGCAGCGGGCAAGTATTTCTCGAAGAAACGATAATTGTTCGAGTAATATTCTTCTAACTTCTCGTCATATTCGGTTTTAAATACTATCGTCGTGTAAGTCTTGAATTTCAATTCCGCGATTTTACGCCGAACCGCTACCTTTTTAAGCGTGGATTGCGAACCTAATAATCCGTTCAGTTCTTCGCAGCCTTCTCTCGACGCTGCTTCCATTATTGTTTCATTCCGCTTGGTTCCTCCGCCAAAATCCGCCCAACCAGGCGTATCATTCAACTCATTCTCTCGACCAAACAATAAATAAATCACGCCTTTATGAACAGCAGCAGGTAATAATCCGGCTCCAACCATTCTACGAATATGAATTACTACTATACCCTGATAAAAAATTAAATTGAAGGAAGAATAGAAACGCGTGATGTATGGATATAAACGCATTTCTATTATTTATGTATTTATATGGCTACGTATGATGCTAAAATCGGTAATCATGAATATAATAACAACGCTTATGAATCCAGCGACAGCGACAACGACAACGACAACGACGCCACCGTCACAGACCACGCTACACACGCCGCCTCACACGCCGCCACCGCGACCGCACCGTATTCTATCCTTCCAACCGATGAAGAACGAGAGACCATTATCAACGACGCGCTTGATGAACTGGCCGACGTTGCGCGAGAGAATATACTGGAATTCAAACGCGAGGATTTCAACACAGAAGAAGTCGTTGGAACGTGGATTGACAGCTATTTGTGCGACTACTTCGCGGAGATAACCCCAGCGAGGTCGGACTTCTCCACCGCCACCGCAGCAGAAGCCGACGCATTAAATGAAGTCCTTGAAGCGTATATTCGCGAGTTATATGATGAAATCACCGAGAGATTTTACGAGGAAATCGCGCCTCCTCGTGTATCGCCAGCGACACACCCATCCACCGCCGCCGCGGCCGCCGCCGAGACCGCTTCGATGACTGCGAAAATCAGAGCACTTCAAGAAAAACCGCAACCCGACCAACGAACGCCGGAATGGTATGAACGACGTAATAATTTAATCACGGCGAGTGCGGCATCTAAAGCGTTTGGGTCGCAAGCATCTGTGAATCAACTCATCTATGAAAAGTGTAAAAGCCAGGCAGAAGCGGCAGCAGCAGCAGCAGCGGTGGCGGCGACGGCGGCGGCAGCAGGCACATCACATAACGAGAGTCTGCCAGCACCGCTTCAAGGCCCAGTCAATTCTCCCCTTCACTGGGGCCAACGATATGAACCGGTTACTGTGATGGTATATGAACACCGAAACAAAACGACGCTCGGCGAATTCGGATGTATTCAACACGACGAACACCCATTTATCGGTGCTTCACCTGATGGAATCAATATCGATGCCGCGTCGCCGATATATGGCCGCATGGTGGAAATTAAGAATATCGTGAATCGAGAGATTACCGGACAACCGAAAGAAGAATATTGGATTCAAACACAGATTCAAATGGAAGTATGTGACCTCGATGAATGTGATTTCGTGGAAACCCGGTTCAAGGAATATGACAGTAAGGAAGAGTATGATGCCGACGGAACAACGAAAGAAGGATATACCGCGAAGGGAAATGAAAAAGGGGTTATATTATGGTTTCAAACCGCGCCGGCACTCACACAATATGGTCATATTGCGACACCGACACAACTCTATGAATATGCTCCGATTGGTGCTACGCCATATGAGTTTGATAAGTGGGAGGAGGAAATATTTGCGAAACATGAGCGGCTTCGAAGTGTATGGGTGCGGACGATTTACTGGTATCTCGATGAATACAGTTGCGTTCTTGTCCGCCGGAATCGCCTTTGGTTCGAAGAAGCTGTGAAAGTGCTTGCGGGAGTATGGGCGACGATTGAAGAAGAACGAGATACGGGGTATGACCACCGCGCACCGGTGAAACGACGGTCGCCGGCGGCGGCGACAACAGCGGGGGCATGCTACGACACGCAGATAAGTGGCGGAACCGAGCTCAAAATCATAAAATTGGAAAGTGCGTTGTCGAATCACGGAAGCGAAGCGACGGCCACGAATATGGCGACGTTGATGGCGGCGATGAACAATACCGCCTTCTCCACCGCCCAAACAAGTCATCGACGAGGCGGACGAAGCGGTGGTGGCGGTGCGAGACCGCATATTCCGAAAGGACCATCGGAGGTTCTAATCAACTGTTTCAAAATCGACGACCTTGAAATCGATGAGAGTAAGGTATAAACAATAAGAAATGTTCATTGATTCTATTTTTTATTGTTTGCTTACGCCCCCACCGCGTAAAATCCCACTCTCCTCGCGGGGTGGTCGAGCGGCAGAGGTTCAGGAACCTTATACTCCTCAGGTGCCTTTGCGGCATACAACGCACCACACATCCCCGCCGGCTTACACGACCCGTTATCCGGAGTTACCCAATCACGCACATTATTTGTAGCTTGGTCATAGCTGCCGAGATTCGCAGCAACGGGGTATAATTTGGAATTGTTCGTGGAGTCATTTTCGCGGAGAACGATGCCATATTCCGGTCCAGCCTTCTTGGGATAGGCTGGATACAAGAGCGGCTCTTCAACCTCGCGCGGATATTCGCCGGAAGGTACGCGGTCGGCGGCAAATCCTTCGCGCTTATGATTGTCGGCATCACTACGAATCGCGCTAAAATCATGAATCGCGTCGAAAAGCGGACCAATGATGACAACCGCAACAACCAGCAAAAATAAACCCAAGTATTCTTTACAATATTTCATTACACACGCACCACCACCCAAATAGATATTAAACCGTGTGTCTATTATGTATATATATTATACAAAATAACATGTCTGCGTCTGCGTCTGCGTCGGCTGCCTCCGCTTCCGCCTCCGTCTCATCGGCGTCGGACATGCACGTCCTGAAACGCAACGGCGACCGAGAGATTGTCGCATTCGATAAAATCCTCGCCCGCCTAAAGAAACTTGGGAAAGAGGCCGGAATCACTAGTGTGAATTATACAACCCTCGTCATCAAAATCATCGACCAATTATACGACGATATTCCAACAACGAAAATCGACGAATTAACAGCACAACAATGCGCGATGATGGCGGTTCAGCATCCAGATTATGGCACACTCGCATCTTATATTATTATTTCCAACGCACACAAGAATATTCAAGGCGGATTTTACGAGGCGATGCGTCAATTATACGAATACCGCGATTCACACGGTAAGCATGTCCCGATTATCAGCCAACAACTATGGGATTTTCTTCATGAAACCATCGATATGCCACGAAACGGAGCCATCGTCGCAGATCCAATACCTTGTCTCGTCCATGAAGCACTTCAACAAATGATTCAGCACCAGCGCGATTATCTCATCGATTATTTCGGATTCAAGACACTCGAGAGATCGTATTTAATGCGGTGTAATGGCGTGATTGTTGAACGGCCTCAACATATGTGGATGCGCGTTGCCCTCGGAATCCACTGTGAGCGTGTAACTGCACAAAGTATCTATGAAAAAATCGTGTTTATCCAGAATACATACGACGCGATGTCCCAGAAATATATGACGCACGCAACACCAACCCTATTTAACGCAGGCACACCCCGTCCGCAACTAAGTTCGTGCTATCTCATTGCGATGGAGAATGACAGCATCGACGGGATTTTTGATACGCTAAAAGACTGCGCGAAAATTTCGAAACACGCAGGCGGTATCGGGCTTCATATTCATAATATCCGTGCGTCGGGTTCGCATATTCGCGGGACAAACGGATCATCAAATGGAATTGTCCCCATGTTGCGTGTGTATAATAACACCGCGCGGTATATCGACCAAGGCGGGCGTCGTAACGGGAGTTTCGCAATTTATCTCGAACCGTGGCACCCTGATATCGAGGACTTCTTGGAGATGAAGAAGAATCACGGTGATGAAGAGATGAAAGGGCGCGACCTGTTTTATGCTCTGTGGGTGCCGGACCTCTTTATGGAACGAGTGCGAGGAAACGGAAGCGGAGCGGGAGCGGGAGCGGGAGCCGGCGCCGACATGTGGTCCTATTTCTGCCCTGATGAATGCCCTGGTCTCGCCGACGTATATGGCGACGACTTCAAAACGCTATACGAGAGATATGAACGCGAAGGCCGCGCACGAAAACAAGTCAAAGCACGCGACCTCTGGCTTAAAATTTTGGATAGCCAGATGGAAACCGGGACGCCGTATATATTGTTCAAGGATGCCGCGAATAAAAAGAGCAACCAGAAGAATATCGGCACAATCAAGAGCAGTAACTTATGCACCGAAATCATGGAATACTCAGACGCGAATGAGACCGCGGTGTGTAATTTGGCGAGTATCGCTCTTAGCCGATTCGTCTCCGTCGTCGCCGCCGGCTCCGACGCTATCTCCTCTGTCGCCTCCAAGTTCGTCGTCGCCGCCGGCTCCGACGCTATCTCCTCCGTCGCCTCCAACCACTCCGACCCTATCGGGTCTTCCGTGGTCTCTGGCTCCTCCGTCGTATCCGATTCCACCCCCCTACACTCCACCCCTCTCCACGAATCGAGCGTAGCTAGCGTCGTTGGGGGACGCACCCCCCCTAGCGTCGTTGGGGGACGCACCCCCCTCTTCAACTTCACGGAACTCGAGCGTATCACCGAACTCGTTGTGGATAACCTGAATCAAATCATCAATGTTAATTACTACCCCACCGAAAAAACGCGCACAAGCAACATGCGTCACCGCCCCATCGGTATCGGAGTTCAAGGACTCGCCGATGTGTTTATGATGATGGATATTCCGTTTCACAGCGAAGAAGCCCGTGTGCTTAACCGAGAGATTTTTGAGACCATTTATTACTCCGCACTTAAAGCATCGATGACCCTCGCCGCGCGGTATGGCGCGTATGAAACATTCGCAGGTTCTCCCGCTTCACAAGGCATCCTTCAATTCGATATGTGGGGTGTTGATCCTACGTCTGATTCGTATCCTGAACCGAAATACCGCACAAAGCGATATGACTGGGCCGACCTGAAGGCCAAAATTCAGAAACATGGACTGCGAAACTCGCTCCTTCTTGCGCCGATGCCTACCGCAAGCACCTCACAAATCCTCGGTAATAACGAATGTTTTGAACCGATTACCAGTAATATTTACACGCGTCGCACCCTCGCGGGCGAGTTCATTATGGTGAATAAATACCTCATTCGCGACCTGATTGGTCTCGGTCTGTGGAATGAACGCGTGAAGACGAATATTATTGCGAATCAGGGAAGTGTCCAATATATTGATGGACTGCCGGATGCGTTAAAACTGAAATATAAGACGGTATGGGAGATGCCGATGCGACATGTGATTGATATGGCGGCCGACCGTGGGGCATTTATCTGTCAGAGCCAGAGCATGAACTTATGGGTAGAAGAACCGAATTATAATATTTTGACATCGATGCTGTTTTATGCGTGGAATAAGGGGCTGAAGACGGGAGTGTATTACTTGCGGAGAAAAGCGAAACACCAGCCACAGCAATTTACGGTGGAGCCGGAAAAGGCGGGGGCGGTAGTGGAGGAGGAGGAGGAAATTTGTGAATTCTGTTCTTCTTGAGCAGAATCGCTGAAGGCGGAATTCTGTTCTTCATGGCTGGCGCGGAATCGCTGAAGGCGGAGTTCTGCTCTTCATGAATAAATTGAAAATTATTTTCGAATGAATAAGTTATAACAGTGTCATTCATTCATGTTCAACATATCTCCGTCAAAGAAGGAAACAGCAACTCCTGTTACGGTTCCAATGGACCCTGTTATAAAATGGACCACCGAACAAAATTTCACCTTCCCGCCAGCACTTAAAATCGAAGACCGAGTTTCAGAATTTCCGCGTTTCAAATACATTCACACAGAACCTAAAATAGGTTCTTCATTCTACACCTTGATTTCACAATATAATCCGTGGCTAGATTGTGAAATGACGCGTGAGAAACGCGCGTTCTTGACTCCGCGAGTTGGAGAGTTTTCGTGTGCTGTGAATTATAGTAGCGTTGGCGACTCGCGAAATGTCCCGAATTTCTTCCGAAACGAAACAGTCATCGATATTATGAATTTATACTTATGGCCGTTATTGTATTCCCGCGCAGATGACGTGGTCGGGTGTCGAACATTTTCAGACTGGCGGCGCCTCTTTTCAAAAACGATATCACTCGCATTTCCAGATTATGATTACTGGGTCTCAGTTGCGGATGCTCGTGTTAGCGCGCAAGCATTGTCGGCTACATCTGCCTTAACCGCATTTATTCCATTATCCGACCAACAACGCACCGCTCGAATATTAAAGTATATTACACCTGCGCGTATTCTCTACCTTCTTACCACCCGCGCCAACTTTTGGCCATATTCTGCTTCTACGCGGCCAACTTCGAATGCTTCTCGTGTTAGTTTTGGGCTGTGTTCGGTGAAATCAAAAATAAAAGATTACAACGACAAAACCGAAATCGAATGGTTGGTAAGCGCCGACTTCCTACGTAAAATGAAGCGGGTTCATGTTTATTTCACGACGCAACATACAGACATCGCCGGTTCGTTGAATGACACGGATAGCGAGTAACGTGTAAAAAAATAGAATAGATTATTTTTATTCTTATTCTATTCCGGCGTCGTTGTCGTTGTCGTTGTCGTCGTTGTCGCCGTTGTCGCCGTCGCCGTCGCCGTCATCTTCACGTAACACTTCAAGCAAATGTCAACATCCACCTTCGCATTATGAAGTCCCTCCGGGCTAGGCACGTCGGCGCCGTAAAGCACGTGATACAACTCGATTAGTTTCGGGAATTTAAATGAAATTGTCCCGTCTTTCCATACCTTCACCAACTTACAAATATCTGTTCCATGCTTCATCGTGCAGTATTCGGTATATGGCAAAACAACATGAAACATCCTCGCACGGTAAAACTCCACAAGCAGCATATTCTTGTCGAACTCCAAATTGTGCGCGACCATTTTTCCGCAGCGATTGGCGGCATGCTTAAAATCGAATAACGCAACATCGATTGAAACTCCGCGTGCGCGTGAAAGCTCGCCTGTAATTCCATGAATAGCCGTTGATTCTGGCGAAATTGTAATATGTGTGCCGAGAGATATAATGAAATCTTTTTCTTCTTCCACCTGCTTCGTTTCTTCATTATAAACCACCCAGCTTAATTGGACGATATAAGGCCATTTGTCGGTTTGGTTCGTCGGAGTATTTTTGGGGGGAAGACCGGTTGTCTCGGTATCAAATACAAGAACACGCATGTCGCTCTCAGTCAATATAAAGAATCACATAGATTGCTTTATATTGGAATTTTGTTATCAATTTTATTCGCTTTACTGGCGAACGGCCTCAATCACAGCCGCAACGGGGCGAAGAACCGGAACGAAGGGAGCCACAGCCGGGATGACACGCGTAGCAATAGGGACAGCCTTCTTAAGAACAGGAACGACCTTCTTCTTGAGAAAGTTCTTCTGCTCGGGGGCGGTAGCCATAAAATCCACACAGGTAGAGGAAGATGATGAGAATTCCATTTGTCAAAGATTTTTATAGTATAACCACATATATTATTCTTTATGTTCATTCTACCTAAACATAAAAATTGATACGTTTTTTTACATCTCCGCTTTATCGAATAAATATTGGACATGGACTACGAAACTACGATTCAGGAAATCAAACGCGCAGCTACGCTGGTCGGTATTACCAAATCAGACAACGCAGATGGCCGCATCGAAAGTGCGATGAAAGAAACGCCATTTCTCAACGAACTGAAACAGATTCTTATAACCGACCATCCAGACTGGGACGTCGTGATTTCACCCCCTCGCGCATCATGCGATATTATGGTGAATTCTATCCGCATCAACCTGAAACTCACCGACTGTAAATCATCGGACAATAGCATGAACAAACCGTCGATCTTTTACAGCATAACCGGCCTTACGAACTATCCATATTCATCCACCTGGAATGACTTTATCGAGAGAATCCGCGAAGCAAAAATCAAGAAACAGCGCGATAAGCTGACCGAATATCACTATCTTGTCAAAAATAAACTGACGGGTGATGTGTTATTGAAGCCCATCTTCGACATTCACACGTATGTCAGCAACCCGAGCAACGACCTTCAAATCAACTGGAAAAACGAGTTTCTTCACGCGGATTACGGTATCGGGGGCGGCGGCGAACAATACATGAAAAAAGTGGAAGAACTCCTGCTTTGTATCCAAAAATCCGTGAGAGAAATGATTGAACGGTCGCGATTATTTGCGCATGCCGACATCGCAGGGCTTCTTACCTAAGCCAACAGCAGCGAGGGCAGCGGCAGCATCGCCGTGCTAATTTGTTTGTGTCCGATTTTAAACCGCCCCGCATAGATATAATCCTTTTGAAATGTCGGCGAGTTCAAGTATTCGACGATATATGTCAATTCTGAGTCGGTCGCGTCGGTCTTCGGAACAAGGCAAAGCAACGACCCTCCAAAATATTGAACCTTCCCAAGAAATGCCACATCTTTATGCCGCGTAATCGTTCGAATGTAGATACATGGCCGTTCCCAGTATTTGTGTATGCTTGAAATATTCCGCGGCGCACCCCATTCAAACCAGTTGCTTTCCGAGAACTTTTTAATCCGGCGTTCTAGTAATTCAGCCTTGTGATTGAGTAAATGTTCGTCGAGTTCAGGATAATTGGATGGCAGCGTCGTAGTATATATAAAACGTTCGACGCGGTCTTTATCGGCGAGAACCTCTATATTTCCAAGGGGCGAACGATAAATCTCGTCACGTCCAGATACAATCCCAACATAGACATGAAACCGCGAATCAAATGACACTCCTGTCGGCGCCGCCGCCGCCGCCCCCGCCCCCGCTGCTTCATACTCGCGAAACGTCACAATACCCTTATTCACATTACAATATACGGGTTTTCCGTTCAAATTCACGATTTTGCTACTACACCCCTTTTCATAACGAAACACAAGAACATCAATACTAGCCCCCTCGAAGAGTTTTTCGTCGTTTGGAAACAAGAAGTCCGTGAAACTACCAGCACGCGTCATTGTATTGATGATTTCCGACGCACTTGTCAATTTGATGAAATCCGACGGGACGATAAATATCATTTCGCCACCATCTGCGTCTAGGTATTCAAAGCATCGTTCGATGAATTTTATATACAGGTTTTTGGTTTGTTTTTGCTTGACATAGGGGGGATTTCCGATAATCGTTTTGAACTTCTCCATTATGGATTGTTTGGTAAAATCCCCGTAGATGACCGTTTGATGCGGTTCATTCAATTCGATAACAGGCGGTATTGTCGTGTCAAGTTCATAACACACCATCGGATAGTCTGGATTATACTGTTTGAACTTTTTCAACAAATGACCTGCGCCGAAGGATGGCTCCAACAAGCACGAGCCGCGGTTCTTTACTTTATCGAACACGAATTGTTGTAACGCATCGCTCACGGTAAAGTATTGACCGAGTTTTTTTTTGTGTTGCTTGCTCATTCGGCGTTCGCGTTCGCGTTTGTTTGTTATCATAGTTATAACTATAAATGATTTTTATCAATTTTTATCGATGAAAATCAAGATAAGCATTCGATTCGATTCGATTTCATTCCATTTCATTCCATTTCATTTCATTTCATTTCATTTCATTTTATTACGAACACAACGCATTCCCGAACGCAACCACCGCCAGAATACCCAATACAAGCCCGATATGATAATTCACCTGCATCGTCCGATATACCTTCAACCATGCCGACGTTTCTTCCCCCGACTTCAGATGAAGCACCATCCAATCGGTCTTCGGTGAGAGAATATAGTAAAAATAATTCACGCTAAATGCGACGGCCGCGACCATACACAATGCCCCTCCCCGCGACCCACCTCCGCCACTGCCGCCCAAGAAATACTTACGGCAGCATACAAGTAGTATCATTGAGAGAATGAAACCAAGGAACAACCCCATAAAATAGATGCTTTGTCTCTCGCGCGTGATTGCGGCATACCGGCGCTCATTGTCGGCCGATAACTTCGCAACGAATTCTTGGATTACGCCACCAGAACGGTGAGAGAATGCGCAACAGTAAATGTTGGCGACGATGAATATGAACGCGATGGCACAGGAAGTGGCACAGACCATGATGACGGGATGATATATACTAAAAACATACTAAAATTGAAATGTTTTTATTCATTTCATCATATTGTGTGTATCAAATCTATCAATCATAAAGTAATGTCTCTCGCTGTCATCGGTGTTCCAACTGCCGCAACCCTTCAAGCAACTGCGATTCTGAAACAGAATAAAACCACGCTGGAACAGTTGCTTCATATTCAAAAATCTCTCGACGAATTCAAAGTAAAAGTCGCCGAGATGGACGAAGAAATGCGAACCGTGAAACTGGAAAATACAATACTCAAAAATAAAATATATGAACTGACGTCGTCGTCTTTCTCGGCCAAGTCATCGCCGCTGTCGTGCAGAGGATTTTTCGGGTATGGCGCGGACGAATTCTAATTACGATACGCTATGCGAACTCCTTATCTCACGATGTCCTTTTCTACGAAAAGGACTTATCCCTCGATATCCGTTCGCTACGCAAACTCCTTATCTCACGATGTCCTTTTCTACGAAAAGGACTTATCCCTCGATATCCGTTCGCTACGCAAACTCCTTACATATTCCATACGACCTCCTGTGCCACTGTGTAATTCCATGCTCCCGTATGCCGTCCAAGTGTTTCTTCGCTCCATACCCCTTATTCCCCCGTAACGAATACATTTCATCTAATACCGGATGCTGGTCGCATAATTTTTCTATGTAATCGTCGCGTGCGACCTTGGCGAGGATCGACGCAGCCGCAATACAGGCATACGTATTATCACCTCCTTCCACGCAAACATGCTGGTATGTCTCCATTTCCTCCGTGTCTTCATTATAACCACGCCCCATCGGGATAAAGTCATTGCCATCGACAAGAAGCAGATAGTCGCTGTATGTAGGAACCGGCCTACCTTTTTGCTCCATTTCTTTGATATGACCTTCAATCGCATTTTTTATCGCCTTTCGCATACACTGGAGTGTCGCACGCCGTATGTTGATGGTATCAATCACGTCGGCTTCCTCATAGGATATCGCCCAAGCTACGGCATGTTCCTTGATATAATCTGATACCTCTCGTATTTTTTTATCCGAACTGAACTTCTTGCTGTCTTTAAGAAGACTGAAATCAAACGGTCGGCACGCGTCGTTGGCGGAAGGAAGTATGACCGCACCAGTATAAACGCGTCCAAACAAAGGGCCGCGACCGGCTTCATCTACGCCGACTTCGTAGGTATGCGTCGGTGTCGGCGTCGGCGTCGGCGTCGGTGTCGGTGTTGGTTCATGAGCGTTGTTGTCATTCACTAGAGGCGGAGCAACATACGAAGTGAATAGACACGTCGCAGGTGTCAGTTTCCGGGGCTTCTTTGATAATATAACGGTTTCGTTCTGTTGTTGTTGTTGTTCCATGATTACGCGTAGTTGTTTCACTTATGATGAACGAATAAAGTATCAAACAGATTCAATTCTTTATTGGAAAACTTTTTATATACCTATAGTATTACAGTAAAGTCGGCATCATGCAACTTACGAAAGTTCATCTGTTTCTTATTCTGATATTCTCGTTAATTCTTGCGTCTAGTTTAGGCAACTATATCCGTGACGGTTTCACTACAACCAAACCTAGTGATATTCCCGACCCGCTCAAACCGGTTGCTACGAAAGACCTACCGTCCAATACAAAACTGCCAGAAACGACCAAATATGACCCGAATATAAATGGTGGTGTGAGTGCGTCATCTCTCGGCACTCCTGTTGGGGCTTTCTCGCCGAGCACATTTCCGCTGAACGCTCCTGGTGGAATCCCTGGTATGAATAGTGTGAGTGGAAATGACCAGGCGACTGCGGGAGCGGCAGGAGGGTCGGCGGCGGCATCCGCTGGAAATGGTGATGGACATAAATGCCCGCCATGCCCTGCTTGTGCGCGTTGCCCCGAACCCGCCTTCGAATGTAAGAAGGTGCCGAATTATTCACGTTCCGAAGATGTGAATGCCCCGCGACCGGTGATGGCTGATTTTAGTCAGTTTGGAATGTAATACATCGAAATAAAAATAGGATATCGTCCTTTCGATGTATTATACTTACAATACTTACCTCTATTCGAATCGTTATCCTTGTGCGGGGAGTTCGTCCTCGTCGGCATCGTCGTCGGCAGCATCACGATGATAGTTGATGATGTTGTAATTGTCGGCTGCTGCTGCTGCTGCTGCCTCTTCTTGGTCGTAGTAATACTGATATATCGCAGCAATGTCGATGTTGTTCGGAGGAGGGGGTGGTATTGCTACTGCTGCGTTCTCGTAATTGCCGTATTGGTGTAGATTCTCGTTGTAATTGTAGTAGTATTCGTGTTCGTCTTCGTGTTCGTCTTCGTGTTCGTCTTCGTGTTCGTCTTCGTGTTCGTCTTCGTGTTCGTCTTCGTGTTCATCGGCGGCGGCATCGGCGGCGGCGTCTTCGTAGAAGAATTCATGAACACGATGAACGTCGCGTGCGTTCGGATCGACGACATAGTTCCCATAGTCGTCTTCGTCTTCGGGATCCCACGGCGGAACAAATGTGAAACGCATCGTGTTGAAATCATCGTCCATGAAACAGGTGTGGAGCAAATCCAACATTTCATCATCGTCGGCGAGGTATTCGAGAATGCTGTATTCGGTCGCTTGGGAAACAAGCGCACAGTCTTCCGTATTGAACAACCGATTGATGGTTTGATGCGTGTTACTACCTTCGCTGAACTCGCATTGAATGACATGTCCGTCATGAAAGTGTCGATGTGGCGTGAGTTGGATAATAAAGACGGCGACATGAACACCGGGTCGGTAATTTTCCTGCATAATGAGTGAAACTTCCATTTGTCCCGCAAATCGTAGAGTATGTGTTCGGTCTTCAACGAACGCGATGGACGCTTCGGCGTAGTCACGAAGTGCTGGATTGAGAATTTCATTCCTGAACAAGTCAATCCAAATTTGAGTTGAAGGGACTTGAATCGTCCGAATATGGTGAATTCGATTTCCTGTATGATAGCCTTGTGTATTATTGATTTGGGCGCTGCGTAATCCACGGCGGTGCCTGACAACATCGCTTCGGTTCCATTCGTTCGTGACGCGGTCGTATTCGTTCATTCCATTTTCCTCTTGGTCACGGATGTGGTGGTATGCTGCTGTCATGGATGTATTCTTTCTTGTATGTCTTGTATCGCTGAAATGAACAATAATCAAAAAAACATTTCAATTTTATTCATCTTATTGACGCACGTTATGTTATGTTGTCACACTTGTTGGTTTATTCTTCGTCATCGTCGTCGTCGTCGTCGTCGTCGTAGTCGTTGTCGTAGTCGTCGTCGTCGTATAATCCTCTGCTTCGTGGCACAATCGGTTCTTTCATTCCTAACGGATATACCCTTTCTTTGAATTCTTGGACTGCCGCTGCTTTGGCATCTTGAAACAACTTACCTTTCCTTTGTTCTTCTTACATTTTGGAAAAGTTCGTGCTGTGTCAATCTGCCAATCTCTCGACGTCACATCTTCGACTACACATTCATAGAACGGTGCGTAGTTCGATTCAAACCGTTCCTTGGTATCGCGAGTAACACCCATCATCGGAGTCACGAATGAGGCATTCACCGCATGGGCTGTTCGTATGATGTGACGGCGGTGCTTGACACGTAATGCTCCGAACACTGGATGACGCGATGGGATGTGATTGGCGCAAGATTTCAACGTGAAACCGTGGAAATCACAAAGCGAGCCCCCTAATTTTGGAGCGTATTGTTCTGTCAGCATATCCGGTTCGATTGCTGAAAACGCAAGAAATGACGCGGTAGAACCATCCCCGGCAAGGCGAATCAGCGTTTCTTTCGTAACCTTGATGAAGTTGGAGTAACTTTGAAATGAACTGTCGAATATCTGTGAAATGTCATATTGATACAAAAGCGGCGTGATGGCATATGTCTCTGCGACCATAGACAACATCGTAACGTGTTTTGCTGCTTTTCGGTCAAGAAAGGCCGATGTCGCGTGTAAGTCTTGGTTTGTCGAGGGTGGAACACTTTGATGTTCGCCAACTTCAATCAGTTTCAACAACTGACTGGATGAACGCCAAAATAACGTCATCATTTTTACAAACTCTGGATCTTCGCGAAACACAGCCAGGCCGACGAACCCGCGCTTGAACAGTTTGACCATAGCCATCAAACGAACGATGTTGGCATCATACAGCTTTCGCAGTTCATCTTGGGTAAGACGAACAGCATCAGGCGTAATGTCGGCGTTGATGAGGTTTGGCTTGAAGTTGCACGCGAGGAACCCTACCGGGCATTTGCCACATGACGACCGCGCGATTTGCGTGTAGTATCGTCCGTCGGAAATACATTCTGCTGCGAAGTTAGAATGGGTGCGTTGTTTGGTGATTTCTGTGTATTTTTTCTGTGTTTTTCGTGAAACAAATTGTGGGTGAGTCATGAGTCGTGAAACAAGCAATCCGGACATGCCAGAAAGCCCGGTGATATGATGTTTTTGGTAGGCCGACGCCATTTTGGTGAATGACGAAACGCGACATGGGTCATGAACATGCGGATAAGCATGCGCACATGCCTCGACTCTGCGGTCATATCCGGGAGTCACGACAAACGGAAATTCGCGCAAAACAAGGCGAGATGAAGAGCCGAGTGCGGCCAAAATGAGCGCATGATGATATGGGTGCGCAGAAATCTGGTTTTTTGAACGGTCGAATCGTTCCTTGAAATAATAATCGTTGATTTGCTGGATTGCTTTCGCCTTTTCTTCTTGGATAATGTCGGCGGCAATATTCCAATCATGAGACCAGCCGCTCATGCGTAAGGTGTTGAACAACACAGCGGCCGAACCTCCCGCCGTTGTTGTCGGTCTCCTGGTATTGTATGGTAGTGCTGCTGCTGCTGATGCTGATGCTGCTGCTGATGCTGCTTGTGTTGATTTCATCGTAGTGTCTGACTTGCTGGAACGCTGTCATCGGATGAAATCAAAAAAAAGATTTCAATTTTTTCCTCCTGAAAAAATCAGCGTAGCGTAGTGAAGCCGAGCATCCATTTTTTCCTCCTGAAAAAAATCAGCGTAGCGTAGTGAAGCCGAGCATCCATTTTTTCATTTACGCCCCTTACGCGAAGATGCCCGACGTTGATATCTACAGGATTTACGCTTATTTTTATTGGATTTGCGTTTAATGGTCGAACGTGATTTACGACGTTTGGTTTTCATTCCGCCTCCTTTTTTTTTACGTCGTTTGGATTCATTATATTGAGCATCAGGCTTGGCTTGAGCAGCAGACCTGGCTTGAGCAGCAGCCTCATTCTTTAATTCTAAAAGTCTTTCGCCACTCCCTTGTTTAGCCAGACCAGGTTGGTTTGTCAATTCTAGAAATTCATTATGAACACCTGACCTACTATCACCCTGAACACCAAAACCAGCATCAGAAAGACTATCTTGTAATGACTGACTAGCTTGTGCTTCTTGAGACTCTAGTGGTTGTAAATGTTGAACCCCCGGTCCTTTTGTAAGAATATCTGTTGCCTCATGTTGAAGAACCTTTTCAAATGTTAGTTGTTTCTCTGTATCAAGAAGACCCATTCTTGTCAAACACGTTTGAACCCATCTGCTATCCTCCAGTGCTGTATATTCATGAGTAGCCAACAATTCTTTCATAACGTCGGCACATTTACTAAATAATGCGGGGTTCATTCCTACATCAGGTCTTGCTGCCATACTATTTGCGGCATCATGTAAATACGTTTGAACCGCTTTTCCAAGTCTACTACATAATTGAGCAGTTGCTTGAGGAAGTCGTTGGGTGGTTTCAAACATTTCAGCCGCTCGTTCAACTTGACCACATGCTGTCCTTCCAAACGTAATGAGTGTATTTTTTAAAATAGCACGATAATCATACCAACCGAGCACGGGCTGTGGTTGTTCAAATATTTTTTCCATTCTTTGGTTATGCCTATTCTTTTGTAAGTCATTCAACAATCTTCTAAACACAAAATCTGGCTCTCGTAATTGGTGTTCCTCATATTTTCTAGTAATATAACTAATCAAGTGATAAATCGTAGCATAGGCTTGTAACGGATATTCTGCGACAACAGGAACTACTGCAGTAATCCCACCAGCAACACCTCGTGATACCTGGGCAACAAGACTGGTTGCCATTGGTAAAGTAGTGGCTGCAGCAGCACTAGCAACCGCAGTTGTCGCAACTTTTCCTATGTCTTTCCGTGTAGTTGATTCTAATATGAGTTGAATACTATCACCAATTGGTCTAACTTCTGTAGTTACACGAATTAATGTCTCAGCCAATAATTTTTGCTCTAATACGTCATCTGGTAAATTCATCTCCTCTTTGCCACTACTCGCCCCCACAATTTGTGCGATCAAGTCCTGACATAAAGCATTCAATGTCAAACCTTCTTTCACAAATCGTTCTTTGCCAATTTTTTCTTCGAACAATGGATTTACGACAACACGGATGAATTCTACTATTGCGGATTGTTGTGACTCACTTAGTGTATCAAAATATACATTCTGAATTTGCTCATATGAGCGTAAGACATCACTTGCGGCAACAAACAAACGCAATTCATCATCAGTATAATCATTTGTTCGTAATGCTTTAACTGCGGCTGGTCTATCACTCGCTGACATTGTCGGTATCCTTTTTTCCACAATTTGCATTTGTTGTAATATTTTTACCTTCATATCGGTAACTCTTATCCGGAATTCTTCAGAGAAACCATCTTCTGGTAGTGCTTGTAAGCGTGTATATAAATCTTCTAATTCAGTCAATTTTTGTTTAATATTTTCTTGTTTAGTTTCATTATTTCTTGAATATGCTCCAATCGCTTCAGCAATTTTATCAATGCCTTTAGAAATACCATCAATCGCTTCATCAATCTCATCAGAGTTATTTTTTCCGGGGTTTTGTTGCCTTGAAGGTGTGCTAACCATAAAATCAGGTCGCATAGCTATACCGCCATGAGATTGGGTTAAACGTGTATAACCTGGTAAATTTTGAATATTTAATTGTGATGTCAATTGAAACTGCGGTAATCCAACTACTTCCTTAAAGTTAGTAGTAGCTCGGTATTGAGATGTATCCGGGTCAAAAAATACATAATTACCATTATGTTGCATTAATCGTCCTTGTGCGTCTATAACTACATGTTTTTTTACCTGTTCGGCCATGATAACTCGTATATACATTAACCTCATATAAAAATTATGCCTTTTCCTCTTCCTTCACCATCACTTCCCCCCTCTTCTTGATGCACTGATCATCCACACTAAATGTCGGCACCTTCACTTCTTGCGGCACAATCGATATCACGCACTTCGCCTTCTTCCCATATAAAGGTTCGGTGCACCCCTTTTCATGTTGGCCTTTCTTCCCCGGTTTTCCCCGATAAAACTCCCTAAAATTAAATACTTTCGGAGCATCCTGGGTACAACGCGATCGGAAATGTTCATATCTCTCGCGCACATCGCAGTATGAAAGCCCAGAGTTCTTCCCCAACATCTTATTTACAGTCTCATGAAGCTCATAAATAAAACGCGAGAATGTTTCACGACTTTCCATATGACACATCCGAATTGGCCGTGTTGCTAAATTATTCGTCAAATTCATTCGGCAATATTTACATGGAAGGACATTCCGCAAGCTGAGTATAAAATCCATATACTGTCGTTTTTGTTCTTGTGTTGGGCTAACCGGATAATTAAAGCTCATCGTGTGAAGAAAATGCCACATACTCGGCCCCCATACTGTGGTAAGCATACCATCGCCGCTATTGAAATCCTTCTTGGTAAATGCTCTTGTTGTTTTGGAAGCGGTGCGTGGAATCAAACGCACAGTGGCGTCGGTAGCGGCGGTGGCGGTGGCGGTGCCGGCGACAGAGGCAGAGCCTTTACGGTGTTTGCGGTGTTTTCGTCTCGTGCGCTCTCCTCTGCCACCACTAAGCATTCTGGCACGGTCTGACACAGACAACCGATGTCTTCGTTTTTTCGTCGTCATATATTCCGATTCTTTCGTTCGAATAAAAACGTTTTTGTCTTATAGAATACATATATTATTATTCGCGATTATTATTCACAATAACCAATCAATCAGTCCCAGGAATGACTGACTGTTGGCAGGACCCACATCACACACTACCGAAACAACGTAAATGGTTCATCACATACGGCGGTCCATCCGAAAACTATCACAGCGCGGTAAAACGTATATGTAATGAAGCAAGTGGATTCGATGTCTTTGATGAAATCATCGGTTATACAGAAAAAGACCTCATGGCTGACGCATCCTTCTGGCCTATCCATCACCAATTTATGGAATCAAACGCCAGTAGAGGATATGGATGTTGGATATGGAAGCCTTATCTAACAAAACAAACGCTGGATAAAATGAACGAAAATGACATTCTGGTCTATGCCGACGCGGGGTGTTTCATGAATAAAGGCGGCAAAACACGATTATTCGAATACTTTGATATGCTGAATACGAGCGCTGAAATCGGAAATATTTCATTTCAAATGGAACATTTAGAAGAATCATATACGAAAATGGATATCCTGGATTGGTATGGTGTGAATGATGACCCCAGTATTCTCAAGACAGGCCAGCTTGTCGGCGGGATTTTTGTTCTTCGCAAGTGTCGGCACACAGTGGAACTCATTGACAAGTGGTATGACGGTTGTTGTCAATATCATTTCATTGATGATTCATGTGGCCGACTTCCGAACGCCTCATCATTTCAAGGAGCCAGAAATGACCAAAGTATATTCTCAGTGCTCCGTAAAAAATATGGAACTGTTTCTTTATCAGACGAAACATGGTTTTCACCAAACTGGATTGTGAGCGGTAGAGAATATCCCATATGGGCGGTGCGAAAGAGACAGTAAACGAGAAATATTCGAGTGTATATATAATACATTCGATTCCATTCCATTCCATTCCATTCCATTCCATTCCATTCCATTCCATTCCATTCCATTCCAATCCATTATGTCCAGCACCACATCCATCCTTGAAGACCCCACCAACTATATTGTTGAGTATAGCGAAAAAACGAAATATTCGTGTATGCTTTTAGGCGTAAGTCTTCTTCTCGTAATCCTCTTTTTTATAAGTCCATTGTCAGTTTCATCTGGTTCGTGGTCATCATGGGTCATGAAACTCATCGTCGTGTTTTTACTACTCGCAACTTCTACCATGTTATTTCAAGCGGTGAAGCCAGTTATGGATACAAAAGGAATTATTGAAACAGACTTATTCCCTGACCTGAAATACAACTTTTTTATTACCATCGGATTTATTTTAGTCATCATGGTTTTAGGTATAGTTGTGTTGCGATTGTAAATCTTGAAAAGGTATTGAATACGGGCGGCGAGCATTCGGGCAAGTTTTGGATTCGTGGTCGTGGTTGTGGCCGACCCGAATGATTTCTTGAAAATACATCCGATCAGTAGTGTATTCATCTCTGCGGATATTTAGTAAAGCTCCGGTGTTCTTGTCGCGAAAAATCATTTCAAGTGTTTCTATCGATATATAGATTACGCGTGTTGTTTTCATATTCGTTTGAAGTGTATAATAAACATCGATGTATTATAATATAGTCAATATTCATAATGGCTGAGCCGTCGTCGTCATCATCAGCATCAGCGTCATCATCATCGTCAGCGTCATCGTCAATGGCATCAATGGCATCTTCCGCGGTCAGCTCGATTCGTTCAACTTTCTCTGCCAACTCAAAAAATATTATCATCATGCTCGTTATTGTTGCGGCCATTGCCGGTATTCTTTATTACATCATCAAGAATGACATGATACCAGGATTAAATAAGTTTTTTCAAGACTCACAAGGTGTAACACCCGCACCCGACGGTATCGGCGCCACCGACGACAAAGTAGCACAACTCTTCTTATTCAAAGTCGATTGGTGTCCTCATTGCAAGAGTGCCAAGCCGATTTTTGACGAGGTCGAAAAAGAACAAAAAGGAAAACCAATTAACGGCTATACCGTAACATTTACGACGGTGGATTGTGAAGCCGAACCCGACATGGCCGACAAATTCAAGATTGAAGGTTACCCGACAATCAAGCTTGTGAAGGACGGTCAGGTTATCGAGTATGACGCCAAGCCGGAGAAAGACAAGATTAAAGAATTTTTGAATACAGTTGTATAATATCATAATAACGACGTGAATTCAACGGCGAGTCGGCGAGTCCGATTCAGACCATTGTTGTAATAACGTCAGTATTATGAAGTTCATATGTAGGAGTGTCGTTGGGACATGTGTTTTCGGGTTCGGCATCGGGTTCGGGTTCGGGTTCGGGTTCGGGTTCTATCAACGTTTGAGGATTTTGGTCATGAGTAATAACCGCAGCATTATGCTCAGAAGACACTCCATGCGCTTGCGCTTGCGCATTCAAATATGATTCGCAGTAATTTCTGCGATAAGAAAGAAATACATTCGCAAATGTTTCCCCGCGCAACATTAATTCGCGTCGATAATTCTCATCCTTCACCCAATTCAACCAATCCTGTAATGAAAACACTTTCGAAACACACACTACTTCATTCGGAATCGCACGTGTGACGCGGTTTTCAAAGAAATTTGACCTGATTTGATTAAAAAAGGTGCTAACGAATTGTAGCACGGATGATTTCTCCGTGAGATTCGCGGGTTTGCGTTCCCATAACATTTTTATACCCAGGACTTCCGAGAGATTACACTTCTGTTCGCGTAGACATTCATTTACAGGATAGTCATTAATGATACCACCATCCAAATAACAACAACCATCGCGATAGATTGGTGTAAATCCGAAGGGATAACAGCAACTCATATAACATGCTTCAATCAATGACTGATTCGGGTGTGTTTTATAACTGAAATCAACGACACAAAACTTATTTATTTCCGTTACGATGAAATGAAGTTCAACGCCGGTTCTTTCATAAAATTCGCGCAGGGTTATATTTACCGATATATCCTTTCCTTGTAAGACGGGGCGAAGCATTTCGGTGAATTCTTTCAAACCATACAATCCGTTATTATTGTAAAATCGAAGGATATTCTCGATTTTCGTCTTAGCGCCGGCGAATGTTGATTTGCTATCGGAATCGCCGGCGCCGGCGCCGCCACCACCACCGCCGCCACCGCCGCCACCGCCGCCACCGCCGCTGTTGGCACTGCTACCACCTCCAGAACCACGCGTGAATATTTTTTCCCATGGTCGTTTGATAAGATAATCATCAATCACTTGCCAATCATAACGCAATGACAAAATAATCGCAATATATGACCCAATCGATGAACCGTAGATGGATTTGATATGGTTAATGTCCCATATCCCTTTCAAATTCAACGTGCGTAAAATACTATACATCATATGACCGGCAGGACCGCCTGATGAAATTACGAGATGCTTGATATTGCGGTTATCGGGTGCCGACTGTGGTGGCTCTGGCGTTGTCATGGTGTTATAGATATATGTAACAATACTGTTTATTATCGTTTGTTCGTTCGTTCGTTCGTTCGTTCGCGTGTTCGTTCGCGTTTTCGTTCGTTCGTTCGTTCGTTCGTCTTATTTTCTTATAGGAATACAAACGTGTAGTTGTAAATGGACGACTTATTCAAATTTTCCAGTGACAACGTGGAGAACGTCGAAAAAATAAATTTAGATGAGTTGTATCAAAAAAAACAGGAACAGGATAAAAACCAGTTATTCACCTATAATAAAATACTCACGCGTATCCATGAAAAAATAAAGCTTACATCGCGTCAAAAATGTAACCAGCAATTTTGTTGGTTCGTTGTTCCTGAAATCATTCTCGGTGTGGCGAATTATGACCATGCGGGTTGTATCGCATATCTCGTCGATAAATTACAAGAAAACAAATTCTTGGTGCGTTATACTCACCCAAACCTGTTATTGATTTCATGGCTTCATTATGTCCCGAATTATGTGCGTAACGAATACAAACGTAAAACGGGAACCGCAATCGACGAGTATGGGCGTCCGATATTGTATGACGAAGAAGGCAACGTCATAAAATACAACGACGGTGTAGGTCGCGGTGGTGGCGATGGTGGTGGTGGTGGCGGTGGTGGTGGCGGCCCACGCACACCCGAAGATGCGAATACATTACTGTATAATCAAAGAAACGACCCGAATGGTGGAGCCGCAGCAGGAGCAGGAGCAGGAACAGGAGCAGGAGATAAAAAGGAATATAAGGCAATCGATACCTACCGTCCGACCGGCAATTTAGTATATAACCAAGAGTATTTTCAAAAACTGGAAAATCGATTAGGCTAAGCGGCGACGACCGGGACGATAGCGACGTCATACAATCGACGATAAAAATGAGCTCGACGGCTGTATTGTATTCGACGACGGTTTATCCGTTTGAGATACAAATGCCTCATACTGTTTGTCCAGCGATGAAAGTTGAAACTTCACATTATCAGTTGTTTCTCTATTAAACTGTTCCTTCATCAAATAGGGGCGAATAATCGCATTCACCTTCTTCAAATAAAACAAGCAAACCTGTCTAAATTTTTCGTCACTGAGCCCTTTTTCGTGGATTTTTCGCGTCATGTCTCTAAAAATACTTGCGATTTCTGAACTTTTTTCGCCGATGATCGGCTGAATTGCTTCCGACGTGGTTTTTTCGTCACGTAAATTCGTGCTATCCCACACGAGGTTTTCAATCTCCGATTTACGTTTGTCATCTCCGCTTGAACCGCTGGGTGGTTTCGAGTCGGGTTCTTCTTGCCCTTTTGTTGCGACTTCTCGCTGCATTTGAAGCTGAATGACTTCACTATTTGCCTGGATTTTTTGAAGGATTTGAAACCCTTTTAAAAATCTCTGATAACTATCTGCGTATAACCGAACAATACGTGTGCGTGCTTCATTCGTAATCGACTGTAATTCGGCGTCCGTGAGGTTCGGATTAATAAAGAAATCATATTTCAGGTTGAGTTTGAAGAATTCGCGAGAATATTCGTCATCGCGTTCAAATCCTTCATATCGTTTCGCGCCGGATTTATACCACGTCTCTTCAATCTCTCGCAACTCGTCATAGCTCTTCTTCATCGTGACAAAGACGCGGTCAAGCAGCCCTACAATCGCTCTTCGTTGTTTCGAAGTATATGCGATGGTATCTCGAATATGCTGAACGTATTCTACAAAACCGGAATCACTACGTAGTTCATCGCTTACTTTGATTTTCATATTTTTATTCCCTGGTTGGCTACACCACTTTTTGATTTCATCGTTGTCATTCACGTATTTCGCTACATCCGTAAATGTTTCGATTTCAGGCCCCGGTTCTTTCCCTCCAGTGACGATACGGTATAACTCTCGAACATCGTTACGGTAGATTTTCTCCTTCATGGCAGCCGACATCGCGATAAACTGCGGCGACTTCGGATTCACACTTGACGACTGATGAAAAATATCGTAATACAGTTCTTCCAACATCGCGAATATCGACGGTTTGATTTTGGTTTCCGTGGCAGATGAACCGGTAATTGTCAGCGGCGTGATTTTCGTTTGTTCGATTTCGCGCTGAACATTACAAATTCCTTCGCCTGGTGTGAGGTCTTGAACCATCTCGCCGAATTTCAATATACTCCCGAGCCGTTTTTTCATGTCTTGTTGTTTTTTCGCGAACCCAGACATGTTTGACATCTCATACCGTAATTTATCCTTCGATGACAACGTTCGTCCTTCCATTAAACTAAATATAAGCATATCCGAGAAATTATCCGGTCCGGTTCGCCGTGTATTTTCATAATTATACGGTCTCATCGTGGTCATAATCGCGTTGAATAAATTCCCGATTTGGATATAAAACCGGGCAAGTCCGACACACATCTGTCTCTTTCTAAATTCATTCGGTTCATCTAATTTGCTTTCTTTCAGAATTTCGGGGTTCGTATTTACAAGAAGCGCACGATCCATCGCATTAAACGTCTCGTATTTTTCGGAGAATAGTTTATGACGACGGTCCATATACGAAATCAGACGAAAAGGAAGTCGGTTCAGCACCTCACTCGTAATAATAATCAGCTTTTCGCATTTCCCGCTATCGGAAAGCGATGAATTGAATTTCACTTCTTTCAAAATAATACGTTGGGCATACAAATCGAGTCGTAAAGCCATCTTTTCATCATCATCATGACCATACGATGAGGACGCACCGGTTATTTGATTTCCCATAATACGATGATTACGATTAGTATCTACTACACTGTAATAATCGTAGATAATAGTTATCGCGGAAGGGACGCGGCGACGGCGGCGGCGATAAAATTGAACAATAAATAGATATAAAGAGATAAATATATACTTTATTTAAAGAGTGGTTAAACATATCAACACACACCCCGCTTATATTCGAGTTCGTCGTAATGCTTTCAAATCTAACTTCGTGTCGTGGTGTGTTTATTCCTACTTCTCTTCAAGGCGGCGGTGGTGGTGGTGGTAGCAGCGGCGGTGCTGGCGCGACCCGTCACTATCGTTCCTACCAACACACCACTATAAAGAATGAAACCAAAAAAAACAAACGCGTAAAAGAAGAAGTGAATATCTGGGCGAAAATACAAGAAGATTTCATGCCGGAAATCATAGAAGAATACGCCAAAATAAACGATAACGTAACGGTATCTCTCAACATTCCGGCGACTGTTCAACAATCACCAAAACAAACATCGTCTCGTGGCGGTGGTGGCGGTGGAGCTGACGCTGACGCTGACGGTGGAGCTGACGGTGGAGCTGACGGTGAAAAAGATAAAGAATCATGTGAATCGACGGATACTGCTGCTGCTGCTGCGGGTCATGCGGCCAGCCCCGCCCTCGTAAAACGAATGTCGGCACTCTTCATCAAACCTGAAACCGACGTTGAATGTCTCTATCGAAAATCCGGGATTCGAGAGAATTGTGAAGTATGTTCAAGCGACGTTGTTCTCACCGACGACGGGTTCCTCACATGTAAAAATCCCGCGTGCAGTATTCTTTACAAGGACGAATCTCTCGACCAAAGCGCGGAATGGCGTTATTACGGCGCGGATGATAATCAAAACAACGACCCCACCCGCTGTGGTATGCCTGTCAATCCACTCCTCAAAGAATCATCCTATGGATGTAAAGTCATGTGCGAGGGCGGTTCTTATTCACAAGACATGATGAAAATCCGGCGTTATACGGAGTGGCAATCAATGCCGTATCGAGAGAAGGCGCAATATGACATGTTTCAGAAAATCACCACCCTCGCGCAAAACAAGGGCATTTCCAAGATGATTATCGATGAAGCTCTCCGTGTTCATAAACGCATCTCCGAACACAAAACCTTTCGCAGTCTGAATCGAGATGGTGTCGTGGGGGCATCCATCTATATCGCATGTAAGATACACAACTGCCCGCGCACACCCAAAGAAATCGCGAATATATTCAACCTCGACAATACCAGCGCAACAAAGGGATGCAAAAATGCGGTGAGTATTATTAATGAACTCGAATCCAATTTAGATAATTCGGAGAAAACCAACTTCTGTAAGACCAAGCCAGAAGCATTCATCGAGAGATATTGTAGCCGTCTCTCCATTAACGACGAACTTACGAAGTTGTGCCAGTTTATCGCGGTGATGATTGAAAAACAGAACCTGATTCCGGAGAATACGCCGCATAGTATCGCATCAGGAATTATCTACTTCGTCGCATGTATGTGTCGGCTCCCTATCACGAAAAAAGACGTCAATCGTATTAGCGACATGAGCGAGGTTACCATCAATAAATGCTACAAAAAGCTATACGATATGCGCGAGAGACTTATACCGAAGATGATTGTTGATAAATACGCAGCGAAATGACATGGAATGGAATGGAATGGAATGGAATGGAATATGCCTGAGTCCCGTTATAATATCATATTTTTCTTATGTTATGATATTATACTTGAATAAAGATGGACGTTGATACATCATCATCAGAGCCTAACGCGGTCGTCGGCGTGGTTCCAAAGTATGTTTTCATCGTTCCTTATCGCGATCGCGAACCGCACCGGGTGTTTTTCAGCACATACATCTATAAGATTATGGAGGATATACCCCGCGAAGAATGGACATTTTATTTCATCCATCAAAACGATACACGCCCATTCAACCGCGGGGCTATGAAAAATATCGGGTTTTTAGCATTAAAAGAGGCATTCCCAAATCATTACAAGGAAATCATCTTCATTTTTAATGACATCGATACACTTCCCTATGACAAGAATATTTTGAATTATCATACGGAATATGGTGTCGTGAAACATTTCTACGGATTTCAATTCGCACTCGGCGGAATATTCTCGATTCGAGGCGTCGATTTCGAGAGAATCAATGGATTCCCCAACTATTGGGCATGGGGTGGTGAAGATAATCTCATCAACGAACGAGCCAAACAATTCGGACTTACCATCGACCGGACTAATTTTTATACGATTGGGGATAAACATATCCTTCAATTCGCGGATGGAATGAAACGTCTTATTTGTCGCGATGAGTTGGCTACATCGATTATGCCGAATAACACCGATGGCCTCGCGAAACTCACGAATGTAGTTCATATCAAATATGACGAAACACATATGATTGACGTGAATGCGTTCGATACGTATATTCATTACTCGCAGCTTCATTTTGAAGAACAGTCCTTGGACCGTCTCAATAAAATACGCGTGTCGCCTTTGAATGCGGTTCGAAATATTAAACAACTGCAGAGCGAATATATTGTTGATGTGAATAAGAAAATTCATTCGATTCATGCCGCACCAGCATCAGCAATCGCGGCGGCGGCGGCGAATCAACACACCATGCGTAAAATCAACGGCGGTGTGAATACGGTGAATATGCCGATTCAATCAAATATGCCTTTTATGATGAATCGCGGATTCATGATGAGCGAACGAAATACGCGTCAATTCCAAGGTCTTGTCATACCTCAAGACCGACCGATAATAACAGAACAGGAACGACAAAACCGAGTTGCGGCAGAAGCAGTAGCAGGAGCGGCAGCCAATAACGGGCGTCTATATCAAAATACGAAACAACATGCGGATATATCAATACCATTACAGCGGTCGTCGAATCATCATCCCCCCACTTTAACCAATCGAAACTTTGGAATGCGTTCTTTGTTCATGTAGATTTTTCAATCGCCACGCTCTTTGCTACTTTTCGTATCACCTTATCGATGTTCCCCTCCTTTTCACCATCCGTTACAATCCTCGACATCTTGATGTATTTCTCATTCTCTCGGGTAGTGCTATTCAGACAGCGTGGGTTGGCTTTCGCCCATTCATTCACGAGGACAACATTCTTATGCTCCACCGCAAGAACCGCGTTTGTCATTTTTGCGTGGTCGGGGCCATCACGCTCCCACTGGTTGTTTTCCTTCACGTATAAGGTTTCGCGCTTGACGTCGCTACAATGGACC
>Ga0172372_10001446_pt1 | contig 36844 bp, 34 predicted proteins | sample LakKiv5m_2_FD_114544 | JGI IMG/M metagenome (GOLD analysis project Ga0172372, IMG submission 114544) | Freshwater microbial communities from Kabuno Bay, South-Kivu, Congo - kab_092012_9.5m | ecosystem: Environmental > Aquatic > Freshwater > Lake | place: Democratic Republic of the Congo...
CTGGTCCGCCACCGCATCGCATCGTATTCCCAGCAGAGCCAGCGGTACGTCGCCGCCAACTTCGGGTACGTCACCCCGCCGACCGTCGCGGCCTCCCCCGACCTGCTGGCCGGGTACGAGCGTCACATGGCGGCCTGTTCCCGGCTCTACGCGAAATTGATGAAGGCCGGCGTTCCGCCCGAGGATGCGCGCTTCGCCCTTCCCAACGCGACGGAAACGAAGATCCTGATCACGATGAACGCACGTGAGTTGCACCATTTCTTCGCCCTGCGGACGTGCCGGCGGGCGCAGTGGGAGATCCGGGAGATGGCGAAGCGGATGCTTTCTGCCGCGAGGGAACGGGCGCCGCTGCTGTTCGAGACGGCGGGACCCGGCTGCGTTCGGGGGTTCTGCCCGGAAGGGAAGATGAGCTGCGGCAAGCCGGCGGAGGTGCGCCGTGAGATCGCGGCTCTCGGGAAGAAGGGCGGCGCTTGATGCCCCCGGAACCCGCGGAACTGGTCCTGGGCGGCCAGGCGGTCATCGAGGGCGTGATGATGAAGGGGCCGCTGTTGTACGCCGTCGCGGTGCGGAAGGCCAACGGGGAGATCCGTGTCCGGGACTTCCCTCTCGTGGAATCGGCGGCGCGAAAGCGGATCGCGAAGATCCCCCTGCTCCGCGGGGTGGTGACGATGGCCGCGATGCTGGCGATCGGGTACCGCGCCCTGCAATACTCGGCGGACGAGGCGATGGAGGACGCGGAAGGAGCTTCGTCGGCCGCGAAGGACAAGGGTGAAGGTGCGGCGTCGGGGGGGCTGGCCATGGCGGGCGCCATGGCGATGGCCCTCGTCCTCGGGGTCGGCCTCTTCTTCCTGCTCCCGCTGTACGCGACCCATCTCCTTGCCGGCCTGGTCCCCGCCCTCCGGGGGTCGATCGCCTTCAACCTCGCGGACGGGGCGATCCGGGTGCTGGTCTTCGTCCTGTACATCGCGGGGATTACGCGGATGAAGGACATCCGGAGGGTCTTCGAGTACCACGGCGCGGAGCACAAGGTGATCAACGCCTACGAGGCGAAGGCGGATCTGACGCCGGAGGCAGTACGGGAGTATCCGCGCCTGCACCCCCGGTGCGGCACCAGTTTCCTCCTGTTCGTGATGGTGATCAGCATTCTCGTCTTCTCCCTCATCCCGAGGGAGAGCTCCCTCCTGGCGAAAGCGCTCCTGCGGCTTCCGCTGATCCCGGCGATCGCGGGAATCTCCTACGAAGTGCTGCGGCTGTCGGCGAAAAAGATCCGGTCCCCCTGGTTCCGCGCGCTGGTCGCGCCGGGCCTGTGGCTGCAGCGGCTGACCACCCGGGAGCCGGACCTGTCCCAGATCGAAGTGGCGATCGTGTCGTTCCGGCGCGTGTCCGGTCCGCCCGGTTCGGAGGTCTCCCTTGTGGGATAAGCTCGAATCGGCCTCGGCGCGCATACCGGAACTGGAGCGGCTGCTGTCGGACCCGTCGGTTACGGGGAACCCCCGGGAGATGCAGAGGATCGGGCGGGAGCTTGCCGAGTTGCGGCCGGTGGCGGCGGCCCACGCCCGGTACCGGGTGATCGAGCAGGAGCTCGCCGACAACCGCGCCCTCCAGGACGTCGAGACCGATCCGGCGATGAAAGCGATGATCCGCGAGGAGATCGATCGGCTGACGTCGGAAAAGGACCGCCTTGCCGAGGAGGTCCGCGCCCTGCTCGTTCCGAAGGATCCGAACGACGAAAAGAACATTCTCATCGAGATCCGCGCCGGCGCCGGGGGAGACGAAGCGTCCGCCTTTGCCGGGGAGCTCTTCCGCGCGTACGGGATGTACGCCGACTCCAAGCGCTGGAAGGTCGAGATCCTCTCCCGCAGCGAGACGGGGCTGGGGGGGACCAAGGAAGTGATCGCCATGATCGAGGGGCGCGGGGCGTACAGCCGCCTGAAGTACGAAAGCGGCGTTCACCGCGTTCAGCGCGTGCCGGCGACCGAGGCGGGGGGCCGGATCCACACCTCGACGGTGACCGTGGCGGTGATGCCCGAGGCGGAAGAGGTGGACGTCCAGATCCAGCCGGACGACCTCCGGATCGACGTGTTCCGCTCTTCCGGGCCCGGAGGCCAGAGCGTCAACACGACCGACTCCGCGGTGCGCATCACGCATCTTCCCACGGGGCTCGTCGTCCAGTGCCAGGACGAGAAGTCCCAGCTGAAGAACAAGTCGAAGGCCCTGAAGATCCTGCGCTCCCGACTCTACGACGCCGAGATGGCGAAACGCCAGTCCGAGCGGGCCGATCTGCGCCGCTCGCAGGTCGGGACGGGGGACCGCAGCGAACGGATCCGCACCTACAATTTTCCCCAGAATCGCGTGACCGACCACCGGGTCGGGCTGACGCTGCACCAGCTCTCCGCTGTGCTCGACGGCGGGTTCGACCCCTTCATCGATGCCCTCACCTCCCAGGCCCAGGTCGAGGCGCTCCGCAAGACCGGCTGAGCGTGAGCACTCACAGGCCACAGAGGGATCTTGGCGGCGCGTGGTACAGCAGAAGAGAGTATCTGTGAGGTGAAGGCGCTTTCGAGGGACATTCCTGGAGGTTGTCGGTACTGCGGTTGGAGGAGTGTCCCTCGCCCACAACCCACAATCCATGATCCTTTCTGATCTTCTTTTAATCTGCCGCCGGGAGATGGCGCGCGTACGGGACGCCGCCTCCGGCGAGGCGGAGATCCTCGTCTCCGCGGTCACCGGGATCCCCCGGGGGCGCCTCTTCCTGTCGATGGGCGATGACATCGGCGACGCTTCGGTGCGGCTGCTCCCCCTGATCGCGCGGCGCGGGGCCGGCGAGCCGCTGCAGTACGTTCTCGGTGGGTGGGATTTCTTCGGGAGGGAGTTCCTTCTCTCCCCCGACACGCTCATCCCGCGTCCCGAGACGGAAGGGCTGGCGGAACGGGCGGTGGCGGCCCTTCGACGTTCTGCGACGGCGCGACCCCTCGCGCTCGACGTGGGGACCGGGAGCGGGGCGATCGCGGTGACCCTTGCCGCCGAGGTTCCCGCGGCCCGTGTCGTGGCCACCGACATCTCGCCCGGGGCGTTGCGGGTGGCGCGCGGGAACGCGGCGCGCAACGGGGTGGCGGACCGCGTCCTGCCGGTCTGCTGCGACCTGCTTTCCGCCTTGAAATGCGGGGGCCGATTTGCTGTAGTGGTTTCGAATCCTCCGTACGTCGCCGAGGGGGAGTGGCCCCTCCTGCCGCCCGAGGTGCGTGACCACGAACCGCCGGGAGCGCTTCTTGCCGGCCGGGACGGCCTGTCGGTCCTGCGGCCCCTGGTCGCAGGCGCCGCCGGGCTGCTGTCGCCCGGCGGGGAGCTCTGGTGCGAGATCGGCGCTTTGCAGGGAGAGGCGGTGTGTTCGCTGCCGTGCGAGCCTCTGCGGCCCCAGGGGGTCTTTCCGGACCTCGCGGGGCGGGACCGGTACGTCGGCTGGAAAAAACCGGAACGGGAGCGCTGACACTGGACATCTTCGTCATCAAGGGGGGAAGGCGGCTTTCGGGGGCCTGCCGTGTCTCCGGCGCGAAAAACGCCGTGCTTCCGGCCATGGCGGCGTCGCTCCTCGCGGAGGGACCGGTCGAGATCGTCGGGGCGCCGCGGCTTCGGGACATCGCCACCTTCGAGAAGCTTCTCGGGATCCTCGGCGCGGAGGTTACGCACGACGACGGCGGCGCGGACGAGCGCGAGGTGTTGAGGATCACGCCGGGGGACGCGCGGGAGGCCGAGGCGCCGTACGAGCTGGTGAAGACGATGCGCGCGTCGGTCCTGGTCCTCGGGCCGCTCCTCGCCCGGTACGGGCGGGCCCGGATCTCCCTTCCCGGCGGATGCGCGATCGGCGCCCGCCCGATCGACCAGCACCTGCGGGGGCTGGAGCTCATGGGGGCGACGACCTCCCTTTCCGAAGGGTACATCGAGGCGTCGTCGGATCGCCTTTCGGGGGCGCGCGTCACCTTCGACATGAAGACCGTCACCGGGACGGAGAACCTGATGATGGCCGCCTCCCTCGCCGACGGGACGACCGTCCTGTCGAACGCGGCGCAGGAGCCCGAGGTGTGCGATCTCGCGCGCCTGCTGCGCGCCATGGGGGCGGACATCGAGGGGGAGGGAACCGACGAGATCGTCGTGCGGGGAGTCCGTTCTCTCCACGGGGCGCGCCACGCCGTGATGGTGGACCGGATCGAGGCGGCGACGCTGCTCCTGGCCGGCGCGATCACGGGCGGAGACGTGACGGCGCTGGGCGCCGACGCCTCGTCGATGAACGCCGTCGTCGAAAAGCTTCGGAGGTCCGGGGCCGACGTGGAGTCCGTCCCGGGAGGGTTGCGCGTCCGCAGGGAGGGTCCGATCCGCTCCGTGAACGTCAAGACCGCTCCGTACCCCGGGTTCCCCACCGACGTGCAGGCGCAGTTCATGGCCTACATGTGCCTTGGCGACGGGTTCAGCATCATTTCCGAGACGATCTTCGAGAACCGGTTCATGCACGTCGCCGAACTTCGGCGGATGGGGGCGAGGATCGACGTTTCGGGGAACATGGCCGCGGTGAAGGGGGTTCCGGCGCTTTCCGGGGCGCCGCTCATGGCGACGGACCTTCGCGCCTCGGCGTCGCTGGTGCTGGCGGGGCTGGCAGCAAAGGGGACGACCGAGGTGCTCCGGATCTACCACCTCGACCGCGGGTACGAGACGCTGGAACACAGACTCGCCTCCTTGGGCGCCGACATCGCCCGGGTCAGGGAATAGGAGGGGGACGCATGCGGTGGCACCGGTCGGGAACGGTGAAATACCGGGAGGCGCTGAAGAGGGCGGAAGTCCGCGGTTCCGCCGGCGCGGAGAAGGTGTCCCGGGTGGTCGCCGAGATTCTCCGTAAGGTTCGGAAAGACGGCGACGCGGCGCTGGCGGAATACACGCGGCGGTTTGACGGATTCGACCCCGGAAGGAACGGGTTCGCCGTACCGAAGCGGCAGATCGAGGCGGCGTGGCGGCGCGTTCCGACGGTCTTGCTCCGGTCGCTCGAGTTCGCCGCGGAGCGGATCGAGGCGTTTCATCGGCACCAGATGGAGGGCGGGTTCGGGGTTTCCCTCTCCGGGGCGACCCTCGGCCAGCGGGTTCTGCCGGTCGCCCGGGCGGGCGTATATGTGCCCGGCGGGAAGGCTGCGTATCCCTCGACCCTGCTGATGAACGCCCTCCCCGCCCGCGTGGCGGGGGTTTCCGAAGTCGTAGCGGCGTGTTCCGCCCCCGGCGGCACGGTCCCGGAGGTCGTGCTGGCGGCGGCCCGGATCGCCGGCGTTTCCGCGGTGTATCGCATCGGCGGCGCCCAGGCGATCGCCGCGCTCGCCTGCGGGACCGAGTCCATTCCGCGCGTCGACGTGATCTCCGGGCCCGGCAACGCCTACGTGACCGAGGCCAAGCGCCAGGTCTTCGGAACCGTAGGGATCGACATGCTCGCGGGTCCGAGCGAACTGGTGGTGCTCGCGGACCGCACCGCGAATCCCGCCTGGGTCGCGGCGGATCTGCTCTCCCAGGCGGAGCACGACGAGGACGCTTTCGTGGCGCTGGTGACGAATTCGCGCGATCTGCCCCCGGCCGTCGAGCGCGAGCTCGCGCGGCAGGCGCACTCCCTTCCTCGCCGCGACATCCTGCGGGAGTCCCTTTCCCGCGCGGAAGGGTTTCTGACCCGTTCCCTCCGGGAGACGGTCGAGGTCGTCAACCGGCTTGCGCCGGAACACCTGAGCATCGTCACGCGGGACCCGTGGAAGGACTTTTCGGGAATCCGCAACGCGGGCACCGCGTTTCTGGGCCCTTTCAGCCCGGTGGCCGTGGGCGACTACGTTGCCGGGATCAACCATACCCTTCCGACGGGGGGGGCGGCCCGCTTTTCCTCCCCCCTGGGAGTTGCCGATTTCCTCAAGAAAATTAACGTGGTATCATACGAGTTTTCAGCGCTCCGGTCCGATGCGCCGCACGTGGTGCGGCTGGCCCGGAAGGAGGGACTGGCCGCGCATGCGCAGGCGGTCCTGTCGCGCACCCGTGGAAGGGGGGAGCGGTGATGAACCGGGAAGGTCAGGTCGAGCGGACGACGAAGGAGACCCGGATCAAGCTCTCCCTGCGGCTTTCGGGGGAAGGGTCGGGCAAGATCGGCACGGGGGTTCCCTTCCTCGACCACATGCTGACGCTCTTCTCACGCCACGGGCTGTTCGACCTGACGATCGCGGCGAAAGGAGACGTCGAGGTCGACTTCCACCACGTCGTGGAGGACGTGGGGATCTGTCTCGGAGAGGCGTTCCGCCGGGCTCTCGGGGACATGAAGGGGATTCGCCGGTACGGGCACGCGGTCGTTCCGATGATCGAGGCGCTGGCGGCGGTGACGGTGGACGTCTCCGCGCGGCCGCACCTCGTCTACAACTTCCCCCTCCGGAACGAGAAGGTCGGAACGTTCGACGTCGAGCTCGTGGAGGAGTTCCTGCGGGCGTTCGCCCAGTCGTCGGGGGTCTGCCTGCACGTGAACGTAACGTACGGTTCCAACGCGCACCACACCGTCGAGGCGGTGTTCAAGGCGCTCGGGCGCGCACTGTCCACGGCGGTGGAACTCGATCCGCGCGTCAAGGGCGTTCCCTCCACGAAGGGGATTCTCGGGTGAGAAGGCGCGTTTCATGAAGCGGGGATCGGCCATCGGCGTGGTGGACTACGGGATGGGGAACCTGCGAAGCGTGAGCAAGGCCCTCGAATCCCTCGGTTTCCCGACCCTTGTCAGCGGCGATCCCAAGGCGCTTTCCTCCTGCCGCGGGATCGTCTTTCCCGGGGTGGGGGCGTTCCGGGACTGCATGGGGAACGTCGTCCGCCAGGGGTTGCTGCCGTTCCTCCGGGAGTACCTCGCCGAAGGAGGGCCGTTCCTCGGAATCTGCGTGGGGATGCAGCTTCTCTTCTCCGGGAGCGAAGAGTTCGGTCGCAACGAAGGGATCGGCTTCTTCCCCGGGAACGTGGTTCGGTTTCCCGGCGATATGCCGGCCGGGGACGGAGGCGTGCTCAAGGTACCGCACATGGGGTGGAACGCGGTGGACGTGATCGGCGACCCTCCGGCCCTCCGCGGAATTCCCTCGGGGACGTACTTCTACTTCGTGCACTCGTACTACGCCGCACCGGAGGATTCCGGCGACGTGGTATGCCGTTCGACGTACGGGATGCCGTTCGCCGCCGCGGTGGGGCGGGGGAACCGCCTTGCCGTCCAGTTCCATCCCGAGAAGAGCCAGGCCGCGGGCCTGCGTCTTCTCGGGAATTTCGGCCGTCTTTGCGCGGACGCCGCGTGACCCGGATGCAACCGGATTCATGAATTTGAAGCGCTGAGAGGGACACCGTGCCGTTCCAGGTCATTCCGGCGATCGACATCCAGGGAGGGAAGGCGGTTCGGCTGCGCCAGGGGCGGGCCGAAGACGCCACGGTCTTCTCGGATTCCCCGTTGGACGTGGCCCGCCGGTTCGTTGCCGCGGGCGCGTCCATCCTCCACGTGGTGGATCTGGATGGGGCGTTTCTCGGGAAGCCGGTGAACGCCGAGATCATCTGCCGAATCGCCTCCGGGGCGGGTGTGCCGGTCCAGGTGGGAGGCGGCGTGCGAAATTACGATTCGGCGTCCCGGTACTTCGCCGCGGGCGTCTCCCGAGTGGTTCTGGGGACTTCGATCGTGCGCAGCCCCGAGGAAGTCACCCGGATCACGCGCGCCTACCCCGGAAAGGTGGCCGCCGGTATCGACGCGCGCGACGGCCGCGTGGCGATCCGCGGGTGGGTGGAGGTGACGGGCGTCATCGCGGTGGAGCTTGCGCGGCAGATCGAGAAGGGGGGCGTCTCCTGCTTCATCTACACGGACATCGCGCGCGACGGGATGATGGTGGGTCCCAATTTCGACGCCATCCGTGATTTCGCGAACGGAGTCTCCGCCCCGGTGATCGCCTCCGGAGGTGTGACGACCATCGACGATCTGCGCAGGCTCAAGGCGATGGAAGGCGAGGGGGTGGCCGGCGCGATTATCGGCCGCGCCCTGTACGACGGCTCGATCGACCTGGTCGAAGCGCTGAAGGCGGAGCGGGAGTAACCCGGAGGGTGCTGGCCAAGCGGATCATCCCGTGCCTGGACGTAAAGGATGGCCGCGTCGTCAAAGGCGTCCGGTTCGTGGATCTGAAAGACGCCGGAGATCCGGTGGAGATCGCGCGCCGGTACGACCACGAAGAAGCGGACGAGCTTGTCTTTCTCGATATCACGGCGTCCCACGAGAAGAGGGACATCCTCATGGACGTCGTGCGAAAGACGGCGGAGCAGGTCTTCATGCCGCTCACCGTGGGCGGCGGGATCCGCACGATCGAGGACATCCGGAACCTGCTGCTCGCGGGGGCCGACAAGGTGTCGATCAACACGGCCGCCGTGGCGGATCCCGGCTTCGTCCGGCGCGCGGCAGAGCGGTTCGGAAGCCAGTGCACGGTGGTGGCGATCGACGCGCGGGCGGTCCCGGGCCGGTCCGGGGTTTGGGAGGTGTACACCCACGGCGGTCGAACTCCCACCGGCATCGACGCGGTGGCGTGGGCCCGGCGGATGGACGAGTGCGGCTCCGGCGAGATCCTGCTGACCAGCATGGACCGGGACGGCACCCGCGACGGCTACGACATCCCGTTGACGCGCGCCATCGCCGACGCGGTTCGGATTCCCGTGATCGCCTCGGGCGGGGTGGGGACCCTCGAACACCTGCTGGAAGGAGTGACGGCGGGGGGGGCGGACGCGGTGCTCGCGGCCTCCATCTTCCACTACGGGGAGCACACCGTGGGAGAGGCGAAGGAGTATCTCCGGCGCCACGGCGTGCCGGTGCGGCCGGCCGCGGCGATCCGTTCGTAGATTCGGTAACTGTTCGGGAAGGCAGCACGGAAAGCGCAACGGGAGGATCCTGCGGAGTAGCCGTAGGAGGGGGGGCGCAGTGAGGTAAAGCGCAGCCGTGCAGGTCCATCGCACGGCGAGCCACGAACGGAGCCCCGCCCTCCGAGGCGACGCAGCTAAGGGAGGATCGATGACGGCGGACGAGTTGATCGGGCAGGTGAAGTTCGACGACCGTGGGTTGGTCCCGGTCGTCACGCAGGACGTGGGCGACAACGTGGTTCTCATGGTCGCGTGGGCGAACGCCGAGGCGATCCGGAGCACCTTCACCTGCGGGCACGCGACCTACTGGAGCCGTTCCAGGAAATCCCTCTGGGTGAAGGGGGAAACGTCGGGGCATTTCCAGGACGTCGAGGAGGTCCTCTACGACTGCGACGTCGACACCCTGCTGTACCGTGTCCGGCAGAAGGGCGCAGCGTGCCACACGGGGGAACGGACATGCTTTTACCGCACCGCATACCGGCGAGGGGGGAAATCGAATGAGTGACGAGTGCGTTTTCTGCAAGATCGCGCGGAAAGAGATTCCGACGCAACCCGTGTACGAGGACCACGACTTGCTCGCGTTCGATGACATCCACCCGATAGCGCCGGTCCACGTGCTCATCGTCCCGAAGGAGCACATGGTCAACCTGAACGATGCGGGCAAGAACGACGTCCCCGTGCTCGGGAAGGCGTTGCGTCTGGCGGCGAAGATCGCCGACGAGAGGGGCGTCGCCGAGTCGGGATACCGGGTCGTGGTGAACAACGGGGAACAGGGGGGGCAGGTCGTTCCCCACCTGCACTTCCATCTTGTCGGCGGTCGGCTTCTCGCCCCAGGGCTCGGTTGACGCGGGAAGGATCTTTCTTGACGGGTGTTCGGATAGGTATATAATACTATAATTTTCGGCTGTTATTTGGCAACGGAAGGGGTGATCCAACCATGCCGGGCGTCCGCGTGAAGGAAGAGGAGCCCTTCGAAAGCGTACTGAAGCGTTTCAAGAAGCAGTGCGAGAAAGCCGGGATCCTTTCGGAAATCCGCAAGCGGGAACATTATGAAAAGCCCAGCGTCAAGAAGAAGAAGAAGACGCTGGCGGCCAGGAAGCGCGCGTTGAAGAAACTCAAGAAGATGACCAGGTAACGACGGATTGGGACTCAAGGAACAGTTGCATAAGGACATGCAGACGGCGGCCAAGGAGCGCAACTCCTTGGCCCTTTCTGCTTTGCGGATGGCCGTGGCCGCGGTCCGGAACCGGGAGATCGAGGCGGTCACCCGGAAGGAGATGCCGCAGGGGGGAACGCTCCCCGAGGAGGCGATCCTCAAGGTGATTGCCGCGATGGTCAAGCAGCGCCGCGAATCGATCGGTCTGTTCCTCCAGGGGAACCGCCCGGAGCTTGCCGCGAAGGAAGAGAGCGAGATCGTCGTTCTCGACCGGTACCTCCCGAAGGCGCTCACCGCGGCGGAGATCGAGGTGGCCGTGCGCGAGGCGATCGCGGAAGCCGGGGCCGGCCTTCCGTCCGACATGGGACGCGTCATGAAGGTGCTCATGCCGAAGGTGGCGGGCCGGGCCGACGGCAAGGCGGTCAGCGAAACGGTTCGGCGCCTCCTGGCAAAGTAGCGGTCCAGGGGACCGCTACACTTAGGGAGACTTTTGGGAGGTCGGATCTCCGAAAGCACGATCCGGGAAGTACGGGACCGGGCGGACATCGTAGAGGTCGTCTCCGAGACGGTCCCTCTGTCCCGGGCCGGGGCGAGTTTTCGCGGTCTGTGCCCCTTCCACCGGGAAAAGACGCCGTCGTTCTTTGTCCACCCTACCCGGCAGGCGTTCAAATGCTTCGGCTGCGGGGAGGGGGGATCGGTCTTCCACTTCCTGATGAAGGCGCGCAACCTCTCCTTCGCGGACTCGGTCGAGGAACTCGCGGAGAGATACGGCGTGTCGGTCCGGTACGAGGGCGGGGCCGCCCGATCACGGCCGCAGGAGGATCTCTACGCCCTTCTCCGTCTTGCGGCGGACACGTACCGGGAACTTCTGGCGTCCCCCGCCGGGAAAGCCGGGAGGGGATTTCTTCGACGACGGGGAGTGACTCCCGAAGCGGAGCGCGAGTTCGCCCTCGGTTATTGCGGTACGGGGGGCGAACTGGTTTCCACGCTGAAGCGGGAAGGGATCGACCCGTCCCGGGGTGAGGCGGCAGGCCTTCTGCTCCCTTCCGGGGGGAAGTACAGGGACCGGTTCCGTGGGCGTGTGCTCTTCCCGATCGGGGACGCAAGGGGGCGCATCTGCGGTTTCGGGGGTCGGGCGGTCGACGACGCCGTTCCGAAGTACCTCAACTCTCCCGAGTCCGACCTGTATCGGAAAAGTTCCCTCCTGTACGGCCTGTACCAGGCGCTCCCGGCGATCCGGAGCGAGGGGCGCGTGCTGGTCGTCGAGGGGTACATGGACCTGATCGGTCTGTGGCAGAAAGGGGTCCGGGGCGTCGTGGCCACGTGCGGGACCTCGCTGACGGAGAGCCACGCCCGAACGTTGAAGCGTTTGTCGGAGAACGTCATCCTCTTCTATGACGGTGACGTGGCGGGGAAAAAGGCGGCGGTGCGGTCCGGTGGTCCTTTATACGCGGCGGGGGTGAGCCCGAAAGCCCTGTTTCCCCCGAAGGGAATGGATCCGGACGACTGGGCGAAGGCGGCGCCGCCGGAGGAGCTGACCCGGCGGATCGAGGGAGCGGTTCCCCTCATGGAGTCGATCGAGCGCGGGGTATCGAGGAAGTACGATCTCGCGACCCTTCCTGGAAAACTTTCGTACGTGCAGTTGATGGCGAAATATCTCCGGTGGGTGACCGACCCGGCGGAGCGTGAGCTGTACGCGCAGCGGGTGGCGCAGACATCGGGGCTGCCGGTCGACACGATACACCGGCAGATCGGGATGTCCGCCCAGCCGCCTGTTCCGGAAGCGGGAGCCCCGCCGCGGAGAAAGGAATCCCGCGCCGAGGAGAGCCATCTCCTGCGGCTGCTGGCTGTGGACCCTTCCCTTGCGATCACGGCGCGCCGGGACGGGGTCGGAGAGCTTTTCTCCGAGGAGGCCGCCCGGGAAGCCGTCGCGCACCTTGCGGATCTGGCGGAGCGGGCCCCCGGGGAAACCGGATTCCCGCTTGGGGAAGATCTTCCCGACGGGGTGCGAAAACTTCTGTCCGCCGAGCTTGTGCTGGCGGACGTCTCCCCGGAGGAGGCGCGCAGGCGCTACCCCGGGGCGGTCCTTTCCCTCCGGATCCGACGGGCGCGGGAGGAGACCGAGGAGTTGCAGGAGAAGGTGAAGGGTGCATTGGGCGAGGAAGCGTCGCTGCTCTTCGACCGCGTAGTGGCCGCGAAGCGGGAGCTGGAGCGGCTGGAATCGGAACGCAGATCCCGATGACGAGGTGAAGGGCAGATGGTGAGGCGGAAACAGCCGAACGGCATCGACGGACTGGTCGAAAAAGGGCGGGCGCAGGGGTACGTCACCTACGATGAATTGAACAGCGCCCTTCCGCCCGATGTGCTCACGGGAGACCAGATCGAGGACGTCATGGCGATCTTCGGCGCGAACGCGATCGAGGTGGTCGACGACTTCCAGAAAGTCCCCCTCCATCCCGGCGCCAACCTCCTGATCGGCGAAGAGGAGGCGGGGGAGGAGGAAGAGGCAGCCGCCGAGGAGGAGCCCGCCGTCGAGGAGGAGGAGTTCGGGTATCCGGGCGGAGTGAAGGGGAACGACCCGGTACGCCTCTACCTCAAGGAGATGGGCGCCATCCATCTGCTCAACCGGGAGGGCGAGGTCAGCCTCGCGAAGCGGATCGAGGACGGCGAGCGGGAGATCGTTTCCGCGGTGAAGGGCTGCTCCATCGCGCTGGCCGACCTGTTCAAGGTCGGCGAGAAGCTCAAGGCGGGCGAGGTGCAGGTCCGGGACGTCATCAAGGACCTCGACGAGGACTCCACGGAAGAGGAGGAGAAGGCGGCGCTCGACAAGGTGCTGCGCATCGTCCAGCGGATCCGGAAGACCCACCTGTCCGCCATCGAGATCGAACTGCGTCTCCGGAAGGGCGGCCTGAAGGAAAAGGACCGGGTGACGCTGAAATCCCGGTACGCATCCCTCAACGAGCGCGTGGTGGAGTCGATCCAGGAGATCCACCTGAAGGAGCGCCAGATCGAGGTCATCGGCGACAAGATCCGCCGGTTCGCCGATCGGGTCGAAGGGGCGGAGAGCCTCGTCCGCGATTGCTGCGCGCGGATGAAGGTCGAAACGGAGACCGAGTTTTTCCGCATCTTCAAGGAGATCCACGCGAAGAGAAACGGCCTGACGAAGGCTGCTTCGAAATACCATGTGAAGAAGGAAAAGCTCCTCGAGATGGAGGAGACCGTCAAAACGTCGCGGGCCACCGTACGCAAGGTGGAGCGGGAGTCGGGGCTGAAGGCCAGGGAGATCCGGGAGACGCTCGCCGCCATCGAGCGGGGGGAGAGGAAAGTCCGCGAAGCGAAGCGGGAACTGGTCGAGGCGAACCTCCGTCTGGTGGTCTCGATCGCAAAGAAGTACACCAACCGGGGTCTCCAGTTCCTCGATCTTATCCAGGAGGGGAACATCGGTCTGATGAAGGCGGTGGACAAGTTCGAGTACCGGCGGGGATACAAGTTTTCCACGTATGCCACCTGGTGGATCCGCCAGGCGATCACGCGCGCGATCGCCGACCAGGCGCGGACCATCCGTATCCCGGTCCACATGATCGAGACGATCAACAAACTCATCCGGACCTCCCGGTATCTTGTGCAGGAACTGGGACGGGAGCCGAACCCGGAGGAGATCGCCGAACGGATGGACATCCCCCTCGAGAAGGTCCGCAAGGTGCTGAAGATCGCCAAGGAGCCGATCTCTCTCGAAACGCCGATCGGCGAGGAGGAGGACAGCCACCTCGGCGACTTCATCGAGGACAAGAACACGGCGTCGCCGGTGGATTCGGTGATCAACATCGACCTCGCGGAGCAGGTGGACAAGGTACTGGGAAGCCTCACGCCGCGCGAGGAGCGGGTTCTCCGGATGCGGTTCGGAATCGGCGAGAAATCGGATCACACTCTCGAGGAGGTGGGCCAGGATTTCGAGGTGACCCGGGAGAGGATCCGGCAGATCGAAGCGAAGGCGCTGAGGAAACTGCGCCACCCCAGCCGGAGCAAGCGGCTGCGGACCTTCATGGAATAAGGGCCGGACGACGTTGACACCCCGTGAACGGGCGGAAGATAATGAAAAAACGACTTTTTGTTCCTCGGGTTGGGCCCATAGCTCAGTTGGTCAGAGCCACCGGCTCATAACCGGTCGGTCCCTGGTTCGAGGCCAGGTGGGCCCACCAATAGCGACGTTTCCATGGGGGCTGGCATGAGCGCGCCCGCGATGGACACGGCACGAAATGCACCGGATACCGGTGCATTTCTGTTTGAGGATCGCCGCGAGGTGCCGACGTGAGCCGCCGAGCCGCGGTTACTGTAAACGACGTGTGGCGGGCGCTCGACGAGCGTTTCCCGTTCGCCCACTGCGCCGACTGGGACAACGTCGGGATCCTGCTGGGCGACCCCGACGCTCCCGTGCGGTCCGTCCTCATCGCGCTCGATGCCACGTCGGCGGTGCTCGCGCGTCTTCGACGGCGTTCCGCGGACCTCCTGGTCACGCACCACCCCGTCGTGTTCACCCCCCTGAAATCCATCCGTCCGGACTCCGGATCTTCCGCCGCGGCGTTCGCTTTGCTGCGGATGGGGGTGGCGGTCATCTCCGCGCACACGAACGCCGACGTCGCTCCAAGGGGCGTTTCGCACGCGATGGGACGGCGTTTGCGACTGCGCGGGATCCGCCCGCTGATTCCCGGGGAACCGACCTCGGGTGCGTGCAAAATCGTGGTGTTCGTTCCGTCCTCCCACGCGGAGGCCGTGCTGGCGGCCGCCGCGGAGGCGGGGGGGTCGAGAATCGGCGAATATTCCCGGTGTTCCTTCCGGACCTCGGGGACAGGAACGTTTCTCGGGGGGGCGGGTTCCTCTCCGCGACTTGGGACACGGGGCAAGGAGGAACGTGTGACGGAGGTCCGGCTCGAGACCGTTGCGGCCGGGAGCCGGGTTCGGGCGGTGCTGGGCGCGGTGCGGAAGGCCCACCCGTACGAGGAGCCGGCGATCGACGTCGTGCCGTTGCGCGAGGGGGCCCTCGGAGGCGGGGTCGGGATCGTCGGCGAGTTGCCGGAACCGCTTCCGCTCGACCGGGCACTCGACGCGGTGCGCCGCGCCCTGCGGCCGTCGTGGATCCACGCCGCGGGCCCCCGCCGGAAGACGGTGCGCCGGGTTGCGGTCGTCGGTGGGAGCGGTGCGGAGTTCGCTTTCGCCGCGCGCGAGGCGGGAGCGGACCTCTATGTGACCGGAGATATGAAGTACCACCAGGCTCTGGAGGCGGCGGCGGGGGATATGCCCGTCGCGGATATCGGACACGCTTCGGGGGAACGGTGGATCCTGCCGGAATTCCGGCGGGTCATCGGCGCGCGGTTTTCGGGGGCCGTGTCGGCCCGTGTCATCATGGAAGAAGAACCGATGCGGGCGGTGCCCGCGGGGCCAAGAAGGGGAGGGGAAAAGCCTTGATGGAGCAAGTGAGGATCCTGATCGATCTGCAGGAGGTCATGGGCCAGGCGCGTCGGCTCGACGAGGAGAAGCAGAAGATCCCCCTCGAAGTGGCGGATCTGAAGAGCCTCTTCGAGGAGCGCGAAGCGTCGTTTCTGGCGGCGGAGCAGGAGTTCGAGGCCCTGAAGCAGCTGCGCCGCGAGAAGGAGAGGGAGATCGAGGAGGAGCGGGATAAGGTCGAGCGGGCGAAGGCGAAGCTGATGTCGATCAAGACGAACAAGGAATATTACGCCATGCTCAAGGAGATCGAAGGGACCCGGAGGACGAACACGAGCCGCGAAGAGGAGCTTCTCGCTCTCCTCGTGCGTTATGAGGAGACGGAGAAGCGTCTCGCGGAGCGGAAAACCGACCTCGACGAGGTGTCGGGGAAGTACCGGGAGCGGAGGGTCGACATCGACGCCCGGATGGGAGCCTTCGACGACGACATCGGGAAACTGGACGAGCGCAGGCGCCAGGTGGCGAAGAAGCTGGACCCGTCCCTCGTTCGCCGATTCGAGATGATCTTCGAACGGCGGGACGGCCTGGCGGTGGTGGCGGCGAGAAACTACTCCTGCATGGGGTGCCACATGAACATCGCCCCGCAACTGTTCAACCTCTTGCAGCGGGAGGATCGGATCCACACCTGCCCCAACTGCAACCGTGTCGTGTATTACGACGCGTCGGAGAGCGAGGCGTCCGGCGAGTGATCTCCGTCGACGTCACGGTGCGCGTCGACGGCGCCAGCCGCGGGAATCCGGGGCCCGCGGGGGCCGGCGCGGTGGTCGAGTTCGGGGACGGACGGACGCCGATCGAGCTTTGCGCCTATCTCGGGGAGACGACGAACAACGTGGCGGAATACCGCGCGCTGCTTCTGGCGCTTGAAGCGGCGGCCCGGCACCCCGTATCCTCCCTCACCGTCCACTCCGACTCGGAACTCCTCGTCCGGCAGTTGACGGGAGCGTACAAGGTGAAGGCGGAGCACCTCCGGCCGCTTCACGCGGAGGCGTGCCGCCGGTTGCGCGTTTTTCCGGTGGTCCGTATACTGCACGTACCGCGCGAGGAGAACCGGAGGGCCGATTCCCTGGCGAACCTTGCGATCGATCAGCACGGGAAAGGATGAAGGGTCCGAGGAGGCCAGGCGGCCGCCGGTCCCCGCGACGCATCGTCGGGGACGGGAGGAAAGTCCGGGCTCCGCAGGGCAGGGTGCCGGGTAACACCCGGTGGGGGCGACCCCGAGGACAGTGCCACAGAAAAGACACCGCCTCCCGCTACGGCGGGCGGTAAGGGTGAAATGGTGAGGTAAGAGCTCACCGCGCGGCGGGCGATCGTCGCGGCATGGCAAACCCCACCCGGAGCAAGACCAAATAGGAGGGCGACCCCGAGACGGCTCTGCCGCCGGCGGGGGAAGGGCGGCCCGCCCGGGGCCCTCGGGTCAAGGTCGCTCAAGACGGCCGGAAACGTCCGTCGTAGAGAAATGGCCGCCCCGCGGCGATGCGTTTCGTCGCCGCGCACAGAACCCGGCTTACGGCCTCCTCGGACGCTTTATCCCGCGCAGAGAACTTCCCGACAAATCCCGTTTCGTTTCTTGTGTCCCCCCGAAGTTTTTTCCCCCGGAGGGATCGAAATCCCTTGACACCCCCAAGGGGCCCGATAAAATAGCCAATAAGTGGGTAATAGTGGGGAAAGGTGGGTAACGGGCCACCATGATCTTCCGGGGACGCTTCGAATATACCATTGATCCCAAAGGCAGGGTCAACATCCCCGCGCCTTTTCGCGACCGCCTCCAGGAATCCGCCCAGGGATCGTTTTTCCTCACCAACTTTTCGGACTGCCTCTACGCCTTCGCGGCGGACGACTGGGCGCGGATCGAGGAGCGGCTTTCCCGCGTTCCCAGCACCGACCGGAAGATGAACGCTTTCGTCCGGTTTTTCCTCGGAGGCGCCGTCGAGGTCGTTCCCGACAAGCAAGGGAGGATCCTCGTTCCCACCTCCCTGCGTTCCTACGCGGGGCTGGAAAAGGAGGTCGTGATCCTCGGGATGCCGAACCGGTTCGAGATCTGGTCGCTCGCCCGGTGGCAGGAAGAGATCGGCCGATTCGAGAAGGAAGTGCACGAAGACCCGGGGCTGGCGCGGGAGATCAGCGCCCTCGGGATCTGAGCCCCAAGGCGTGGCGTCCGGACACATCCCCGTTCTTTTACAAGAGACGTTGGAAGGATTGGCCCCCGCTGCCGGCGAGATCTTCCTCGACGGGACGACCGGAGCCGGCGGGCACGCGGCGGAGATCGCCGAGAGGATCGGCCCCCGAGGTCTTCTGGTCTGCGCCGACGCGGACCCCGCGATGCTCGCGATCGCCGGGCGGCGGCTCTCGGCGTTTCCCTGGGCGCGGCTCGTCCATGCGGATTTCGCGGACCTCGACGCGCTGCGCGAGGTCTCGGGGGGGAGGACGTTCGACGGTGCGCTGCTGGACCTTGGGATCTCTTCCCTCCAGCTCGACGATCCGGAGCGCGGATTCTCGTTCCGGGTGGAGGGTCCTCTCGACATGCGGCGGGATCCGGACGGCGGCGGACCGACGGCGGCCGAGGTCCTGCGGGACACACGGGAGAAGGATCTCGCGGACCTCTTCTTCCGGTTCGGAGAGGAGCGGTTCTCCCGGCGGATCGCCCGCGCGGTGGTGGAGCGGAGAAAAAGGGAGCCGATCCGGACGACCACCGCGCTCGCGGAGCTGGTTTCCTCGGCGATCCCGAGGAGGGCCTGGCCACGGGACATTCATCCGGCCACGAGAGTGTTCCAGGCGCTGCGGATCGCCGTGAACCGGGAGCTTTCGTCGCTCGGCGCGTTCCTCGACGCGATCCCCCGGCATCTCTCTCCCGGGGGGCGGGTGGCGGTGATCAGTTTCCACTCTCTGGAGGATCGCATGGTGAAGACGGCGTTCCGGCGGTCCGCGCACGGTCTTGGGGAAGAAGAGCCGACGCTGGAACGGTTGACCCGTAAACCGGTCGTCCCGTCGGAGCGGGAAGCGCGGGAAAACCCGAGGGCGCGCAGCGCGAAACTCCGCGTGGCGCGCCGGTACGATGGAGGGGTCTGACATGAGGAGAATGATCGTCGGAAACGGCCTGTGCATGATCACGGAGATCCGGAAGGAGCCCCCCGCGGTCCCCGCGGTTCCCCGGCGGCGCGGATTGGTCGCCCTGTTCCTGGTCCTTCTCGGCACCGGCCTGTTCAACGTCTGGCTGTCGGGCCAGTGCATCCGCACGGGGTACCGGGTTTCCTCCGCCCTCGAGGAGAAGCGAACCCTTCAGAAAGAGCAGGAGGTGCTCCGGCTGGAGGCGCTGGCGCTGAAGAGCCCCGCCCGCATCCACGCCATCGCTCGGAACGACCTTCGCATGGTGCCCGCGAGGATGGACCGGGTGATCCGGTGAGATGACGTCCCGCGCGCGCATCATCCTCGGCGGACTCCTTTTTCTCTACGTCCTCGTTGTTCTGCGGGCGTTCCAGATCCAGGTTCTCGGAGTCAGGGAGATCCGTGATCGCGGCGCGAAGCAGTACTGCTCCAACATTCCGCTTCTCCCCAAGCGGGGAGTGATCCTGGACAGGACGGGAACGGAGCTCGCGGTGAGCGTCGCGACGAAATCGATTTTCGTCCAGCCGTCGAAGCTCCGCGATCCCGACAAGGCGGCCGATCTCCTCGCTCCCCGGGTGTCCCGTTCCGCCGCGGAACTCCGGAAGATGTTCGCCGGAGAGAAGGGGTTCGTCTGGGTGCGGCGCCAGATGCCCTCCACGGTGGCGGAGGAAGCCGTGAGGGAAGTGAAACAGGCGCTCTGCGCGCTTGATCCCGAAGCCCATGGGAAGCCGTCGGCGGTCGACGGTATCGGCACCGTCGAGGAGCCGAAACGATTCTACCCGAACCGGGAGCTGGCCGCGTCCGTTGTCGGTTTCACCAACCTGGATAGCGAGGGAATGGAGGGAATCGAGCTCTCCCTGAACAGATATCTGCGGGGCGAGCGGGGGTTCCTTCTCTGCGACCGGGATGCCCGGGGCCGCCTGATCGTACCCGCGACGTCGCCGGTGGAGGTCAATTCGAAGGGGCACTCGGTCGCCCTCACGATCGACCGGAACATCCAGCACGTCGCGGAGAGCGAGCTCCAGGAGGCGGTGGCGAAGTACAACGCCCGAGGCGGCATGGCCGTGGTGCTTTCGCCCGGAACGGGAGAGATCCTCGCGATGGCGACCGCGCCGTCGTTCAACCCGAACGCTCCCGCGGGCGCTCCCGCGGAGGCGCGGAAGAACCGATCCCTCACCGACAGCTTCGAGCCCGGGTCGACCTTCAAGGTGTTCACCCTCGCGTCGGCCCTCGAGCTGGGGGCGGTGAGCGAGACGGACCGGTTTTTCTGCGAGAACGGGTCGTACCACTACGCCGGGAAGGTGATCCACGACACGCACCGGTACGGGTGGCTCACCGCACCGGAGGTGGTCAAGTTCTCCAGCAACATCGGCATCACGAAGATCAACGAGCGGATGGACGGGAATCGGTTCTACGACATGATCCGGGCCTTCGGCTTCGGATCCCGCACCGGGATCGAGCTCCAGGGGGAAGTTCCCGGGCTCGCTCCGTCCCGCCGTGGTTTCGACAGCCGTCTCCGCCGCGCCACCGTCGCCTTCGGCCAGGGGATCTCGGTTACGCCGCTGCAGCTGGCCTCCGGGATGGCGGCCGTGGTCAATGGCGGCAAGGTGATGAAGCCGTACCTGGTCCGGGAGATCCGCGACCCGGAGGGGAAGACCGTGTTCCGCGGAGAGCCGCGCGAGCTTCGCCGGGTCCTCTCCCCGAAGACATCGGCGCAGATGCGCGAGATTCTCGGGAAGGTGGTCGAGGAGAACGGGACGGGAACGCAGGCGCGCATCAAGGGTTTCCTCGTCGGAGGGAAAACGGGAACGGCGCAGAAGGTCGAGCCCGGATCGGGCCGCTACTCCGCGACGAAGCGGACCGCTTCCTTCATCGGCTTCCTCCCGCTGAACGATCCGAAACTGCTCATCCTCGTCGTGATCGACGAGCCGCGGGGCCAGGTGTACGGGGGCGTCGTCGCCGCCCCGGCTTTCAATCAGATCGCGGTAAAGACGGCGTACTATCTCGGCATCCAGCCGACGGAAACGGCCGCACTCGCCGCCGCCCGTCCTTCGGGATCGCCGGCGCCGGGCCGCGCGACGCCGGTCTCGACGGCAAGGATGGCGGGCGCGATGGTCATGCCCGACCTCTCGGGGCTCTCCATGGGAAGGGTCGTCGACATCATGGGAGGGTATTCGGTCAAGCTTGCCCTTGCCGGAAGCGGGGTCGCCAGGTCGCAGACGCCGGCTCCCGGCGCCGTTCTTGTCCCCGGGACGGAGTGTTCCGTGACGTTCACGACGGAGCCGCCGATGAAAATCGCTTTCGGCAAGGGGACGCGGTGAGGCTGGCCGAACTTCTGGCGGGGATCGTCCCCGTGCCTGTCGGCCCGCTGGGAGAGATCGGGATTGGAGGAATCAGCGTCGATTCACGCTCCGTGCGGCCCGGCGACCTGTTCGTCGCCGTTACCGGCGCCCATGTCGACGGCCACGCGTATCTTGCCGACGCCGCACGCGCCGGCGCGGCGGCGGCTCTGGTGGAGCGCGAACTTTCTTCTCCCCCTCTCCCGGTGGTACGGGTTCCCTCCACGGCGGCGGCGTTGCCGGGAGTGGCCGTGGCGTTCCACGGCGATCCTTCCGCGAAGCTGCGGGTGACGGGCGTCACGGGGACCAACGGAAAGACGACGGTCACGTACCTGATCGAGGCGATCCTGTCGGAGGCCGGCCGCGTACCCGCGGTGATCGGAACGATCGATTACCGTGTGGCCGGCACGGTTCTCCGGAAAGGATTGACCACGCCGTTCCCCCACGAACTCCAGGCGGTGATGGCCGAGGCCGTCGGCCTCGGGGCTACCGACCTGCTGATGGAGGTATCTTCCCACAGCGCCGCGCAGGGGCGGATCGAGGGGGTCCGGTTCGACGTGGGGATCTTCACAAACCTCACGAGAGACCACCTCGATTTCCATAGAGACATGGAGTCGTATTTCTCCGCCAAGGCGCGACTCTTCCGGGAGTACCTCCCGGCCGGCGGGAAACGCGCCGGGATCGCACTGAACGGCGACGACCCGTACGGGGAACGACTTGCCCACGAGTGTCCCTCCGCCATGACGTTCGGATTCTCCCGGTCCTGGGACATTCACCCGGAGGAGATGGAGATGGCGTGGGAAGGGACCCGGATGGTTCTCGCCACGCCGGCCGGCCCCCTGGAGCTGCGGTTGCCCTTGATCGGGGCGCACAACGTGTCCAACGTGATGGCGGCCGTTGCCGGAGGTCTCCTCCTCTCCGTCGCCCCTGCGACGATCGCCGCCGGGATCGCCGGTTCCGGGACGGTCCCGGGCCGGCTGGAGCCGATTCCGAATGCGCGCGGACTCCATCTGTTCGTGGACTACGCCCACACTCCGGACGGGATGGACCGGGTCCTGTCGACCTTGCGGGGATTGACGGAGGGACGGCTCGTCACCGTGTTCGGCTGCGGGGGAAACCGCGACCGCGGGAAGCGCCCCGCGATGGGCCGGGTGGCGGCGCTGCGGTCGGACATCGTGGTGGTGACCTCCGACAACCCAAGGGACGAGGACCCGGCGACGATCATCGCCGAGATCATTCCCGGGTTGACGTCGGAGGGGCTCATGGAGGCGCATGGACCGGCCGTCTGGCGGGAGGGATTCTTCCGCGTGGAAGCCGACAGGAAAGCGGCGATCGCTCTCGCCATCTCCCTCGCGGAACCGGGGGACACGGTGGCGATCGTCGGGAAAGGACATGAGGATGTCCAGATCATCCGGGATCGGCGCCTGCCGTTCGACGATCGGCAAGCGGTCAGGGACGTGCTTGCCGCGGGGAGGTAGGATGACGCTCCCGGAGGTGATCGGGGCGGTCCATCCGCTGCGGGAGGCGGGGGGGATCTCCCCGTCGGAACCGATCGGGCCGGTCACCGCCGACAGCCGCCTCGTCGGGCCCGGTTCCGTCTTCGTCGCGCTCCCGGGGGAGCGGGCCGACGGCGCGGACTTCGTCGGCGAGGCGTTCAGGAAAGGCGCGCTCGCAGCGATCGTCTCGGAGGCGGGCGCGCGGAAGGTGCCGGGGGAACTCGCCCGAACGAGGCCGGTCTTCGTCGTCCGGGACCCCGCGGAGGCCCTCGGCGACATGGCTCGGGCGCATCGCCTTCGTCATCGTGAGATCCCTCTTGTCGGGATCACCGGAAGTTCCGGGAAGACGACCACGAAGGAGATGCTGTTCTGCCTCCTCTCGCGGTCCCGCCGTGTTCTGCACAATCCCGGAAACCGGAACAACCTGATCGGGATGCCCCTGGCGCTGCTTGAGCTGTCCGGGGAGCACGACGCGGCGATCCTCGAAATGGGATCCAACGCGCCGGGCGAGATCGCGCGGTTGGCCGGCATCGCCTGCCCGGACATCGCGGTGATCACGAACATCGCCACCGCGCACATGGAAGGTTTCCGAACCATGGAAGGTGTCGCGCGAGAGAAAGGGGACCTCTTCCGGGCCTTGGACGGGGCCGGCACGGCCGTCGTCAACGCGACCGATCTCCGCGTCGTCCGCGAAGCGGGCCGCTGCCGCGCCGAAAAGGTCCACTACGGCGTCGCGCTGAACGACTTCTCCGGGCGAATCGTCTCGATGTCCGATGTCGGGATGCGGATCGCCGTTCGAACGCCCGCGGGCGAGTTTTCTTCCTTCGTCGGGATCGCGGGAGAGCATCACCTGATGAACGCACTCGCTGCGACGGCCGTCGCCTTCACCCTCGGGATGCGCCCCGCGGAGATGGAGGAGGGGTTCGCGGGTTTCGTCTCCGTGCCGGGCCGGTTTCAGGCCGTGCCCCTCCGCGGAGGCGGTCTTCTCCTGGACGATAGCTACAACGCCAACCCCGCTTCCACCGAAGCCGCGCTGCGCTCGCTCGCTTCGCTGGCCCGGGGGCGGCGCACCGTCGTCGTGTTCGGCGACATGCTGGAACTCGGGGAGAGCTCTTCCTCGTCGCATTTCCGCATAGGACACCTGATCGCCGCCCTCTCCGTGGACCGGTTCTTCGCGTTCGGCGCCGAGGCGGTCCATGCCGCCCGCGGGGCGAAGGAGGGCGGAATGGCGGACGGCGCGATCGTCCACACGAGCGACCGCGGGCGGTTCCTGGCTGCGGTCCGTGGATCCGTCGCGGAAGGGGATGTCGTCCTGGTGAAGGGATCGCGGGGGATGCGCCTCGACGAGGTCGCGGCGGAAATACGGGAGGTCATGGCGTAAGAGAATGCTTTACCACCTCCTATTCCCGCTCCATGAGAGCTATTCGTTCTTCAACGTGTTCCGCTACATCACGTTCCGGACGATCTACGCGGCGATCACGGCGCTGCTGATCTGCTTTCTCCTTGGTCCCTGGCTGATCCGCGTCCTCCGAAGTCACCAGATCGGGCAGACGATCCGGCTGGATGGACCGGAGAGCCATCTCTCCAAGGAGGGGACGCCGACGATGGGGGGGCTGCTCATCGTCCTTGCGACGGTCATCCCGACGTTGTTGTGGGCGAACCTCGGGAGTCCCTACATCTGGATCGCCGTGTTCGCGACGGTCGGGTTCGGCGCGATCGGTTTCATCGACGACTACAGGAAGGTCATCCGGAAAGACACGAAGGGGCTGAGCCCGCGCGGGAAACTCGCCGCCCAGTTCGCCCTTGCCGCCGCCGCCGCCGCGCTCATTTTCATGGACATCGGCATCAAGGACACGGTGATCATTCCCTTCCTGAAAAATGTTCGCCCTTCCCTCGGATTCCTCTACATCCCGTTCATCATCCTGGTGATCGTGGGAGCTTCCAACGCGGTGAACCTGACCGACGGGCTGGACGGTCTCGCGATCGGTCCCTCCATCATCGCCGCCGGGACGTACATGCTCTTCGCCTACCTCACCGGCAACGTCAAGATCGCGAACTACCTCCAGATCCAGTACGTCCCGGGGGTCGGGGAGTTGACGATCTTCTGCGGCGCCCTCGCGGGGGCGGGGCTCGGGTTCCTCTGGTACAACGCCTACCCGGCGCAGCTGTTCATGGGGGACACGGGTTCCCTCGCCCTGGGGGGGGCGCTGGGTACGGTGGCGGTGATGGTGAAGCAGGAGCTCGTTCTTGCGCTGGTGGGGGGAGTCTTCGTGGTGGAGGCCCTGTCCGTGATCTTCCAGGTGACCTCCTACAAAACACGGAGGAAACGGATCTTCCGGATGGCGCCGATCCACCACCATTTCGAACTGCAGGGATGGGCCGAGCCGAAGATCATCGTCCGTTTCTGGATCATCTCGATCATCCTCGCGCTGCTGGCCATCAGCACGCTGAAGATCCGATGACCGTGGGAACCTTCGCGGAAAAGCGGGTGATCGTTGCGGGAGCCGGGCGTTCCGGTCTCCTGGCGGCCCGCCTGCTGGCCGGCGAGGGAGCCCGGGTCACGCTACGGGACGATCGCTCCCGCGTGGACGTCGAGTCGTCGTTGCGCGAGCCGATTTCCGAGGAGATCGCCTTTCTGCGCGGGATGCCCGGGGAAGAGGAGGTTCGGGGGTGTGCGCTGCTCGTCGTTTCGCCCGGCGTTCCGCGGGAGAGGCTTCCCGTTTCGGTGTTCGCCGCCGCCGGTGTCCCGGTATGGGGGGAGCTCGAGCTCGGGTTCCGGAGATTCCAGGGGAAGGTGGCGGCGATCACGGGAACCAACGGAAAATCGACGGTGACCACCCTCGTCGGAGGGATGGCTTCCCGGGCCTTTTCCCGGGTGTTCGTCGGGGGAAATCTCGGGACGCCGTTCGTCGCCGCCGCGGGGGCTCCCTGGGACTGGGCCGTGGTGGAAGTCTCCAGTTTCCAGCTCGAGTCGATCGGATCTTTCCGGCCCGGGGTGGCGGCGCTTCTGAACCTCACCGAGGACCATCGTGACCGGTACGCGGCGAAAGAGGCGTATTTCGAGGCGAAGATGGCGGTCTTCCGGAACCAGGGGCCGTCCGACGTCGCGGTCGTCAACGCCGACGATCCCGAGGTGACCGCGCGCGTCGGTTCGATCCGGGCGCGGCTTCTCCCGTTCTCCGTGTCGCGGGTTCTGGAGGAGGGCGCGTTTCTTTCCGGGAGCGAAATGGTGCTCCGGGCGGCCGCCGGAGAGGAGCGATATCCCCGGGGGGTCCTGAAGATCCCCGGGTTGCAGAACGTGGAGAACGCGCTCGCGGCGATCGCTGTCGCCCGCTCCATGGAGATCCCGCCGTCGGTCGTGCTGGCGGAACTTTCGCGGTTCCCTGGACTGCCGCACCGGGTGGAGTTCGTTCGTTCGGTCGGAGGGGTGTCGTACTACAACGATTCCAAGGGGACGAACGTCGGCGCCGTCCTCGCCGCCCTCGACGGATTCCCCGAGCCGGTGGTGCTGATCGCGGGAGGCAAGGACAAGGGGGTGGACTTCCGGCCCCTGCGGTCCGCCCTCGGAAGAAAGGCCCGGGCCGTCGTGCTCCTTGGGGAGGCCAGCGGCAGGATGGCGGCGGAGCTGGCGGGGGCGGCGCCGATCACCGTAGCCGGCACGCTCGTTGAGGCGGTGCGCGCCGCGGCGGACATCGCCCGGAGGGGAGACGCGGTCGTCTTCTCGCCGGCGTGCTCGAGCTTCGACATGTTCCGGAACTTCGAGGAGCGCGGAGAGGCGTTCCGCAAAGCGGTGGAGGAACTGCCCGGATGATCCTCGGAAAGCGCCACGAGAACCTGATCCTCGCGCTGTGCGCCCTGTCCCTCACGGTTCTCGGCATGATCATGATCTACAGCGCGACGAACGTCATGGCGGGTTCGTCGGCCAGATACGGGTTCGACCCGGCGTACTTTTTCAAGCGCCAGGTCCTGTTCCTGGCGCTCGGGGTCGCGTTCGCCATGGGGCTGTCGCGTGTCGACCACGACTTCTATCGGCGGAGGATCGGGTGGATCGTCGGGGCGGCCTTCCTGATGTTGCTGTCGGTGTACGTTCCCAAGGTCGGGCTCTCCGCGAACGGCGCTTCCCGGTGGATCAACCTCCGCCTCTTCACCTTCCAGCCTTCCGAGTTCGCGAAGTTCGCCCTCCTTGCCTTCGCCGCGTGGGCCATCGACCGGAACGGAGAGAACCCGAAGCGGGGGTACCGCGCGTTCCTCCCGATGATCGCGGTGATGGGGCTGTTCGTCGCGGTGATCCTGAAGGAGCCCGATTTCGGGATGGCCGTCGTGATCGTCGCGTCGTTCCTCATGATCGTGTTCATCGCCGGGTTCCCCTGGAAACTCCTGGCCGCCTTCGTCGCCACGGGGGCCGTCGGCGGCGCTCTCCTCGTCCTGGCCAAGCCGTACCGGGTCGCCCGGATCCACGCGTTCCTCGACCCGATCTCGCAGGCACGGACGGCGGGGTACCAGGTCGTGCAATCCCTGATCGCCTTTTCCAACGGGGGGCTCTTCGGGGCGGGCGTCGGCGGGGGGAAGCAGAAGCTGTTCTATCTTCCGGAGATGCACACCGACTACATCTTCGCGGTGATCGGGGAGGAGTTCGGGTTTGCCGGCGTGACGCTGGTCGGTGCGTGCTTCGTCACCATGGTGTGGGTGGGGTACCGGATCGCCCGGCGGGCGCGGGATCCGTTCGGGATGTACCTCGCAATGGGGGTTTCCTCCGTTATCGGGATCCAGGCGCTGATGAACATGATGGTGGGGCTTTCGATGCTCCCCCCGAAGGGGATGGTGCTGCCGTTCCTGAGTTACGGGGGGAGTTCCCTGATCCTGCATCTGGCGGCGATCGGAGTGCTGATGAACATATCCTTGAAGGGGGCGGACGGCATTGCCACTGCGGATGATCGTAGCCGGGGGAGGGACCGGTGGGCACGTCTTTCCGGGGATCGCCCTTGCTGATGCGTTTCTCTCCCTCTGTCCCGGCGGCGTCGTCTCCTTCGTCGGGACAAGGGATGGTCTCGAATCGCGGGCCGTTCCCGCCAGGGGGTTCCCGATCGATTTCGTCCCCTCGGGCCAGGTTCGCGGGAAGGGGATCCGGGCCCTCGCGGGGGCCTTCCGGATGGCGCTCGGAATTCCAGCGGCGGTCGCGGTGCTGAGGCGCCGCCGCCCGGACATGGTCTTCGGGGTGGGGGGATACGCCTCGGTACCGGTCGCGCTTTCCGCCGCGCTCCTTCGCATCCCGCTGTTCCTGCAGGAGCAGAACAGCGTGCCCGGCCGTTCGAACCGGTACATGGCGAGGCACGCGGTCCGGGTGTTCGCGGGATTCGCCGGAGCGGTTCCGTTCTTCCCGCCGGGCCGGTCGGAGGTCACGGGGAATCCGGTCCGCCCGGAGATCGTCGCGGCGGCGCGGGAACGCAGCGGGAAGTGGCCGCCGGAGATGCCGTTCACCGTCCTGGCGCTGGGAGGTTCGCAGGGGGCGCGGGCGATCAACACCCGGGTGCTTGGGATGGCCCGGAGAGCGAAGCGGGAAGGGACGGCGATCCGATTTCTTCTGCAGACGGGGACGCGGGAGCATGAGGCGGTGGCGCGATCGGTGCGCGAGGAGACTCTCCCGGTGGAGCCGTTTCCGTTCACCGACCGGATCGGGAATTGGTTCCCTCGCTGCCACGCGGTGCTGATGCGCGCAGGCGCCCTCTCCATCGCAGAGGCGGCGCTCTTCGGACGTCCGTGCGTGCTCGTACCGTACCCGTTCGCGGCGGACGACCATCAGGCGGGAAACGCGAGGGAGTTCTGCGCAACCGGCGCCGGAACGTGGTTTCCGGAAAGCGAAGCGACCGAGGAGGCTCTCTGGTCGACGCTGTGGAACCTCGGCGGCGATCGGGCGGCGCGGGAGCGCGCGGGAGCGGCGGCGATTTCCTTCTCCCGCCCCTGTGCGGCCGTCGATGCGGTCCGCGCCGCGCTGCGGTTGTCCGGAAACGTCCCCGGGGAAGGGGTCGCGCCGAATGTATAGAAAGGGACTCCCGATCCATTTCGTCGGGATCGGCGGCATCGGGATGAGCGGGATCGCGGAGCTTCTCCTGAACCTCGGGTACCGGGTGTCGGGGTCCGACCTGCGCCGCTCCGACACGACGGAACGGCTCGAGCGGCTCGGGGCGGTGGTGCGGACGGGGCACTCCGCCGCGAATGTCCCCGCGGACGGCCACGTGGTGGTCGTCTCCTCGGCGGTCCGGCCCGACAACCCCGAGGTCCTCGAGGCGCAGCGCCGGAAGATCCCCGTGATCCCGCGCGCCGAGATGCTGGCGGAGCTGATGCGGATGAAGTACGGCATCGCGATCGCCGGAACGCACGGGAAGACGACGACGACCTCGATGATCGCCACGGTACTCGCGACGGCCGGCTGGGACCCGACGGCGGTCGTGGGTGGAAAGCTGAACAGTCTCGGATCCAACGCGAAACTGGGCCAGGGGGAGTTCCTTGTCGCCGAGGCGGACGAGAGCGACGGTTCGTTTCTGAAACTTTCGCCCACGGTGGCGGTGGTCACCAACATCGATCCGGAGCACCTCGATTTCTATTCGGGGATCGGGCAGATCAAGGAGACGTTCCTCCACTTCATCAACAAGGTCCCCTTCTACGGGTTCTCGGTCCTGTGCATCGACCACCCCAATGTCCAGGAGTTGATCCCCTCGGTGGAGAAGACGTTCGTCACCTACGGGTTCTCCCGTTCCGCGGACTACCGCGCTGAAGAAGTGGTCGGGTCCGGCATGACGAACCGGTTCGCCGTCTTCGCGAGGGGCGAGCGGCTCGGCGAAGCCCTCCTTCGGGCGCCCGGGCGCCACAACGTCAGCAACGCCATGGCGGCGGCGGCGGTCGCCCTTGAACTGGGAATCCCGTTCGACCAGGTGCGCGCGGGCCTGTCCGCGTACGCCGGGGTGGGGCGGCGCTTCCAGGTGAAGGGGGAGATCGACGGCGTCACGGTGGTGGACGATTACGGCCACCACCCGGCGGAGGTCCGGGCGACTCTTGCCGCGGCGCGGGAGGTCTGGCCCGACCGGCGCATCGTCGTCGGGTTTCAGCCGCACCGGTACTCGCGCACCCGGGCGCTGTTCAAGGAGTTCCTCTCGGCGTTCCAGGACGCGGATGTGGCGCTCGTATTCGACGTCTACTCCGCGGGGGAGGAGCCGATCGAGGGCGCTACCGGCGAAGCGTTGTGCTCCGCGATCCGGGAGCACGGTCATCGGGAGGCCCGGTATCTTGGAAAATCCTCGGAAGCGGGGGAGGCGGTCCGCTCCGCCCTGCGATCGGGAGATATCTTTCTGACCATGGGGGCCGGAGATGTCTGGAAACTGGGAGAAAGCCTTCTCCCGCGGTAGTGGCGGGAGAGGCAGGGGGGCCGGGGCGGCGGTGCCGAACATCGAGGTCGCGTTCCAGGTGAAGATGCGGGAGCACACCACCATCGGGATCGGAGGTGCCGCCGATCGGTTGATGTTTCCGCGGTCGGCGGCGCAGGTCCGGCAGATCGTCGTGGCGGAGAGCCGTTCAGGTCGCCCCGTACAGGTTCTGGGGGCGGGGTCGAACCTTCTGGTGGCGGACAGCGGCGTGCCGGCCACCGTGCTGTGCACGAAGAAGTACCTCTCCAAGGTGGTGTTCCTCCCGGGCGAGTCGGTCGTAGCCGAGGCCGGAGTGATGCTTCCCAGACTGGCCGTTCTCTGCGCTCTCTCCGGGCTTTCGGGGATCGAGCCCCTCTCCGGGATCCCGGGAACGGTGGGCGGTGCTCTGTCGATGAACGCCGGGGCCTATGGGAAGAGCATCGGCGATCTGGTCGAGTGGGTGGAAGTGGTCGACGCCGAGGGGGAGATCCACCGGGTCGAGGCGCGGGCGATCCGGTTCGGGTACCGGGAGGCGAAATACCCCGTCCAAGGGATCGTGGTGCGGGCCGGGTTCCGGTTCGGACCCGGGACGAGGGAAGCCGTCTTCGAGCGGATGCGGCAAGTCAACGAGAAGCGTCGCGCCAGCCAACCGTGGGGGGAGAAAACCTTCGGATCCGCGTTCCGCAATCCTCCCGAGGGTGCGGGGAAGGCCCGGGAGCTGCTCGAGCGGGCGGGGATGAAGGGCGAGCGGGAAGGGGACGCGTGCTTTTCGGAGAAGCACGCGAACTTTCTCGTGAACCTGGGCCGCGCCACCGCGGCGGACGTCCGGCGGCTTCTGTCTCGCGGCCAGAGCGCGGTGCGGGTATCGTGCGGCGTCCTGCTCCTGCCCGAGGTCAAAATGTGGGGGGACTTCGATGTCTGAACGGTTCGCATTCGCCGGGAGGAACGTGGGCGTGTTCTTCGGAGGGGTTTCCGCGGAGCGGGAGGTCTCCCTCCGGACGGGAGCCGCGGCCGCCGCGGCCCTGCGACGGCTTGGATGCGACGTCCGCGAAATCGACCTTCGGGAGGACTGGCTGGGGGCCGTTCGGAACGCGGGCGTCGAGTTCGCGTTCCTCGCCTTGCATGGGCGATTTGGAGAGGACGGCTGTATCCAGGCCGCCTGCGAACTTGCCCGCCTTCCGTACACGGGGTCCGGGGTTGCCGCCTCGGCCATCGCGATGAGCAAAGTGCTCGGGAAGCGGGTGGCCGCGTCGGCGGGCGTACCGTGCGCGCCGGACGCGGTCTACGAGGGGGCCGAGCGCACGGGGGCGAAACCGCCCGATTTCGGTTTTCCTCTCGTCGTGAAGCCCGACAGGGAAGGGTCCACCGTCGGCATCACGATCGTCCGCGGTCCGGACCAGTGGGAAGCGGCGCTGACGGAGGCGGCGAAGCACGACAGCCGCATCCTGGCGGAGGGGTTCATCCCCGGACGGGAGATCACCGTCGGGATCCTGAACGGGAAGGTCCTCCCCGCGATCGAGATCGTCCCGAAATCCGGCTTCTACGACTACCAGTCCAAGTACACGGCCGGCCGGACGGAGTACGTGATCCCGGTCCCGATGGACCGGGACATCCTCCTCCGCGCCGCGGAGTACACGCGGCGCGCCGCCCGGGCGATGGGGCTGCGGGGGGCCGCGCGGCTCGACTATCGCGTCGACCCGGCGGGGAACGTCTTCTTCCTCGAGGCGAACACGATCCCCGGGATGACCGAGACGAGCCTTCTCCCGAAGGCGGCGAAGTTCGACGGCCTCTCCTTCGACGACCTCGTCGCCGCCATCCTTTCCGACGCGGGGCTCGGGAAATAGATGATCGAGTACCGCGCATACCACAAGACCCGTCCCGGAAAGGGGGGCCGCGCCGGGCGCGCCGTACGGAAGAAGGACAAGGCGAAGGGTCCGGAGGCGAAGCCGTCGCGGGCCCGGCTGCGGCGGATCGCGTGGATCGCGGCCGGGCTGCTCGCCGTGGTGTTCACCGGCGCGGCGTTCGCCTCCGCCTACTCGTGGCTCACGCGCTCGCCGCTCTTCACGGTGCGCACCGTCGACATGAACCGGTGCGCGAACGTTTCGCTCGAGGAAGTGTGGGCGATCGTCCGCGGCGACGGGTCCGGCATTCTCTGGTCCGTTCCGGCGAAAGAGGTCGCCCGGCGTCTGTCCGGGCATCCATGGGTCCGTTCCGTCTCGGTCCGTAAATCCTTTCCGGACCGGCTGGTGGTAAGAATCCAGGAGCGTACGCCGGTCGCCATGGTGAACCTGGACGTGCTCCACTACCTCGACGACGAAGGTCGCCCGTTCAAGCGGCTGACGGCGTACGACCCGAAGAACTTCGCCATCGTCACAGGATTTTCGCGGGAGGAACTCCTTCGGAAGGACCCGGTGACGGTTCGGGATCTTCGAAAGACGCTCGACCTGCTGCGGGGCGTCGAGGCGGGCACGCTTCGCCAGAACGTGTCCGAGATCCATTTCGACGCGCAGGACGGATACACGGTGGTGACCCGGGACGGCGGGCTGCAGCTGAAGGTCGGGACGATGGACGTAAAGGAGGCGATCCGCCGGATCGAGGCGGCCATGCCCAGGATATCGGGGATGACGCGGTCTTCGGGGATCGCCGATCTCAAGACAGAGGGTCGTGTCTTCATGCGGCCGGGGGAGTGAATGGACACGAAAATCAATGATCAGGTGATCGCGGGGCTGGACGTGGGGTCGAGTCAGGTGACCACGGTCCTCGGAAGGAAGACGCCGGACGGCGTGGAGATCCTCGGGATGGGGGAGTGTCCCACGGAGGGGATGCGGAGAGGCGCCGTGGTGAACGTCGACGCCACAGTGAAGTCGATCCGGCAGAGCGTCATGGAGGCGGAACGGATGACCGGGCTGACCGTCGAATCGGTCTTCGTCGGGATCTCCGGGTCGCTCATCAAGTCGTTCAGCAGCCATGCGGCCATCTCGGTGAAGAACGAGCACGAGGTCACCGACGCCGACTTCACGAGGGTCCTCGAGATCGCGCGCACGGTGGAACTTCCCAACGACCGGGAGATCCTGCACGTCCTCACGCAGGAATTCATCGTCGACGACATGGCGGGAATCAAGGACCCGCGGGGGATGACCGGCATCCGTCTCGACGCGCGCGTGCACGTCGTGACCAACGACGTTCCGGGAGCGCGTAATCTGGCGCGGTGCGTCGAGAAGGCGGACCTCGAGGTCGAAAGCTTCGTCCTCTCGCCGCTGGCGTCGGCCGAGGCGGTGCTCACCCCGGAGGAGCGCGAGGTCGGCGTGGCCCTGATGGACTTCGGCGGCGGGACCGTGGAAGTCGTGATCTTCTTCAACGGGTCCCTTCGACATACCTACGTCCTGCCCCTCGGAGGGAGCAATATCACCTCCGACATCGCGATCGGGCTGAAGCTTCCCCAGTCGGACGCGGAGATCCTGAAGGTCTCCTCGGGATGCGCGATGATCCAGAAGGTGCGCCGCGACGAGTTGGTGGAGCTTCCGGGGGTCGGCGGGCGCCTTCCCCGTCCGATCCGCCGGCAATACTTGAGCGAGATCATCGAGCCGCGCGCGGAAGAGATCTTCACCCTTCTGAGGAAGGAGATCCTCCGGTCCGGCTACGAGGAAAACCTCGGGGCCGGGGTGGTCCTCACCGGCGGCGGGTCGAAGCTCGAGGGTCTCACCGACCTCGGGGAGCGTGTGTTCAAGCTCCCCTTCCGGAGGGGGAATCCGATCGGGATCGGAGGGTTGGTCGAGGTCGTGAACGGTCCCGCGTTCGCCACCGCGGTGGGTCTGGTCCAGTACGGCGCCGGCGCGTCGGAGAGAGTCTACCGGCCGGCGGAGGCCCCGGCGAGCGGCGGGGTGATCGACCGGTTCAAGCGATATCTGTCGGAATTTTTCTGATACGGAAACCCGGGAAAAAGGAGGAGCGGATGGCCAGAACGGAGCAGGAGGCAAAGGGGAACCGGATGTTCACGCTCGTCGAGGAGAATCGTTGCCATGCCGTCATCAAGGTGTTCGGCGTGGGCGGCGGCGGCGGCAACGCGATCAACACCATGATCGAGGAAGGGCTGCAGGGCGTCGAGTTCATCGCCGCGAACACGGACGCGCAGGCGCTGTCGCGGAGCCTGGCGCCCCTCAAGCTTCAGCTGGGGGCCCAGCTGACCAAGGGGCTCGGCGCGGGCGCCAATCCCGACATCGGCCGGCAAGCGGCCCTTGAGGATCGCGACCTGATCCGGGAATCTCTCACCGGTGCGGACATGGTGTTCATCACGGCGGGTCTTGGCGGCGGAACGGGGACCGGCGCGGGGCCGGTGGTCGCCGAGGTGGCGAAGGAACTCGGCGCGCTCACGGTGGCGATCGTCACTCGGCCGTTCTCCTTCGAGGGGCTCACCCGGAAACGGCAGGCGGACGGGGGGACGAAAGAGCTTCGGAACCTCGTCGACACGATCATCGTCATTCCGAACGAGAAGCTTCTCCTGATCGCCGGGAAGGACATGCGCTTCGTCGAGGCGTTCCACAAGGTGGACGATGTTCTTTTCCAGGCGGTCCGCGGCATCTCCGAATTGGTTACGAAGCCCGGCTACATCAACCTCGATTTCGCCGACGTGAAGACGATCATGTCGGGGATGGGCGTGGCGCTGATGGGGACGGGGGCGGCCTCCGGCGTGAACAGGGCGGTCGCCGCGGCGGAGAAGGCGATTTCGAGCCCGCTGCTGGAAGATGTCTCGATCCGCGGGGCCCGCGGCGTCCTCATCAACATCACCGCGGGAACGTCCCTTTCCCTGAGCGAGGTGAACGAGGCGGCGAGCCTGGTCCGGGAAGAGGCCTCCGACGAGGCGAACATCATCTTCGGAACGGTGATCGACGAAACACTGGGAGACGAGCTGAAGGTTACGGTGGTCGCGACAGGGTTCGAGCCGGGCGTCGCGGATGGCGCGTGGAGGAACCCGCGGAAGGGGATCAAGCTCGTGAGCCGGCCCGACGACCTGCAGACCCCCGCGTTTCTGCGGGCCACCGCCTCGAAGACGTTCGACGAGCGCCTGGAGGATCTCCCCCTGATCGACAAGGAGGCGGAGATCGAGTCGCTCGACGAGTTCGAGATTCCCACGTTCCTTCGCCGGCGGGTGGAGTAGCCGCCGGGGGAGTCGTGGGAAGGCCGCGCCGGGGCCCCGGGGCCGAGAACGAGATCTTTGTCGTGCGCAAGGATTGGGGTGTCGGCGTCCGCGTCGCCCTTGTCTACCCCAACCGGTACGCGGCGGGGATGTCGAACCTCGGCTTCCTCCTGATCTACGCCCTGATCAACGCGCGGCGGGACGCGCTTTGCGAGCGGGTCTTCCTCTCCGGAGACGGACGGCGGCGCGCTTCGCCCGGAGGGTGGGAGAGCGTTCCCGGCGAAGGGAGGACGTTCGAGAGCGGTCGCCCCCTCTCGTCGTTCGACATTGTCGCCATCTCCCTCTCGTACGAGAACGACCTGCTGAATGTCCCCGCGATCCTCTCCGCGGGCGGGGTTCCGCCGTTCCGGGAAGATCGCGCCTCCTCCGGCCGCCGCCATCCACTCGTCGTCGCGGGCGGATTCGCCGCGTCGCTCAATCCTGAACCGGCCGGGGTCTTCGCCGACGCCGTGGTGGTTGGCGACGGGGAGCGCGCCGTGGACCTCCTCCTGGACCATGGGGCCTTCCCCGGTGGGGATCCCCGGTTTCTGCGGGAACTCGCTGCGATCCCCGGCGTGTACATCCCCGGGGGATATCGGCCGGAATATGTGGAACCGTCTCCCGCGGACCGCGACGCCGGCCTGCTCCCGGCGCTCCGGTCGATCGAACCGCTTCCGGGCTTCCCCGCCCGCGTCCTGCGCGAGGTCCTCGATCTCCGTTCCCTGTCCCCGGCGCCCCCCGTCATCCTGTCCCGGGGGGCGGAGCTTGGCGCCATGTCCCTTGTGGAGACTTCCCGCGGCTGCCCGGGAATGTGCGGGTTCTGCGCCGCGTCGCACGCCTGCCCCACCTTCCGGGAGTTTCCCCTTGAACGGGTGCGCATCGCAGTGGACGCGGCGTGGCCCCACCGGAAGAAGGTGGGGCTCATCGGCGCCGCGGTTCTCGACTGGCGTCCTTTCCGGGAACTGGCACGGGAGATTCTCGACCGGGGCGGAACCGTTTCGCCGGCCTCCGTGCGCGCGGATCTCGTCGACGAGGAGATCGCCGACATCCTGTCGCGGAGCGGCCACCGCACGGTGGCGCTGGCGCCGGAGTGCGGAGACGCCCGGCTGCGCGCGCACGTTGGGAAACGGGTTCCGGACGAGTCGTTTTTCTCGGCGGGAGAGGTCCTGGCCCGTTCCGGGATCGTCTCGTTCAAGCTGTACTTTCTGATCGGGCTTCCAGGGGTGCCGCGGGAGGAAGAGGTCGGGGGAATCGCGCGGTTCCTCGAAACCTTCCGGGAGCGTGTTCTCGCGGTGGCGCGCGGCGTCGGCCGGATGGGCGTCGTGACGGCGGTTCTCTCCCCCTTCGTCCCGAAGCCGTTCACGCCGCTGCAGTGGGCTCCGATGACTCCGGAGAGCGGGCTGGCGTCGCGGGAGGAAGGGGTGATCGCCGCCGTCCGTGGGGTCCCCAACGTGCGGGTCTCCGCGTCGATCCCATGGGACGCGGTCGCGCAGGGGTACCTTGGTCTTTCGGATCGTCGAGTGGCGTCCGGCCTGCGAACGTCACGCCCCGGAAAACTCCCGCGCTCTGCAGCCGGGTTGGCCGGGGCGCTGGCGTCGGTCGTCTTTCGGGAAAAGGGTGCCGGGGAGGTTCTCCCCTGGGAGGTGATCGACGGGGGCCTGCGAAAGGGCGCGCTGCGCGCCCGTTACGAAACCTTCTCCGGTTAGCGGGTCAACCCGCCGAGACGCGCACCATGATGTTCCGGGTGCGGGGGCCGTCGAAGTCGCACA
>Ga0172372_10001447_pt1 | contig 36828 bp, 31 predicted proteins | sample LakKiv5m_2_FD_114544 | JGI IMG/M metagenome (GOLD analysis project Ga0172372, IMG submission 114544) | Freshwater microbial communities from Kabuno Bay, South-Kivu, Congo - kab_092012_9.5m | ecosystem: Environmental > Aquatic > Freshwater > Lake | place: Democratic Republic of the Congo...
AAATTAAAATCAATATTTACACAGTTAGGTGATATATTTAATAAGGGTTTAATAAATCCACTTTTAAATTTATTTGTCGGTATAGGCAATATTTTTGTACAAATATTTGGAATATTAAAGCAAATTGGTAATAAAATAGTTACATTGCCTGGATGTATATTTACATACGCAATTAAAGAAACAATTGATACATTTGAATTTTTATATAATAAAATTATGCCAAAATTTATAAAAAATATAATTTCATTTGTGTATAAATATACATTAGGATATATTTTTGGTTTTATTGGATATATAACTGGATATGATGATAGTATACAAAAATGTTATGGCTTTAATGTATCCACAAATGTGGACAAAATTAATTCAAACATGACTGATATTTATTCAACATTCAAAAAAGATTTTGGACGTTTGAATTTTTCAGAGATAAAAGTGTAATTATAATTGAACAAAAACTATATAAAGTTTAAAATCAATATTAATAATAATACTTTATAAAATGGTTTTTACTGACTTTTTTCAACACATTGAATGGAATATTTGTAATGACCCAAATACGGCTATTAATACAAAAACAAATTCACAACTCACAATTGAGGAATTAGATAGTATTTTCGAAATAAAAACAATTACGGATAAAAATATTGAACTAGTATGTCTACTATTTCCTATGGGGGTTTATAATAATTATTGCGATAACTCCCCTTTATTTATAACAAGGAATATAGAAATCCCAAAAGAGTTTACATTGAGACAACTATTGACAATTATTTATAATTTTTATCAAGAACCGTTATTATCAGGTAAAAGTATAACAGACCAATACCCTCGAAATCGTATTCCTTTAGAGTATATGAAAGAAATCAAAAAATTAAGAAAAAATATTATTAATGCTTATGACCCATTTTATGATGAGGGTAAACTTAAAAATATTAACGTGTTCACAGAAATTACGTTGCCAAAATTTTGTGGAATCAGTTATGGTGAGTATACATATGAATATTGGATTCAAATAAAAATATAATTGAAATAATTTATATTATGATGTTCTATTTATAATATAAAATAAATAAGTTTGTTCAACAGTTATTAAAAGTATAATAGTAAGTATAAAGGTATAAATAAATGAATTACCCAAATAGAATACAAGGGAAAAATGGCGTTTGCTTGTATAAATTAAGAAATGGTTTGTATATGAGACAAATAAATAAAAATACAATGGTTTACAATAATATATATGAATACACATTAGAAAGAATAAAAAATAAAAAATAAAAATGATTATGTTATACTTAATATACTAAACAATCCCGAGTCAACTGATACAAAACGAATTGTATTATTTAGTTATTCATTAGTTCCAGACAGGTTATAAGCTGCTAGCTTAAAAAAATCTAGGATATGCTAAATAATACAATACAAATAAATAGGACAAAACCCCTAAAATAATAGAAAATAACCAAACGGGCATAATAGTTTTATTTTTATATCCGACACCAAATTCACGAATGCTACCATCCGATTTATATAAAAATGCTGGTTTTATCATTTGGACCAAAGCAAAAATACTTATAAATATAATTATAGCTGCTAAAGGTATATTATTTCTTGTAAATGTTCGAAACATATGTGTCTATGTATGATATATTATAATATAAACTTTTCAATAGATTATATTATAAATACCTTATTGGTATTTATTTTTTATGTTTATTTTTTATATTTATTCATAATCCCCCATATTATCGGCATCCATTTCATCTCCATAAGGGTCACCATCGTAATAGTTTTCAGAAACATTTCGTATATCTAGTTCATCCGCATCTATAAATGCTTGGGTTTCCATTTCATCTAAAGCATCTTCCATATACAAATCTAAATTCATATCCGTTACATTCGCATTTTTTCTTAAATTAGCCTGCATCTCCGCAATCTTTTCAGCAACCGCTTTGTCATGTTCGTATGTTTCTGGGTCATATTGTTTTAAACCCTTAGATACACCTCGTTCCCACACGCCAATTTTAATTGCTCTTTTCATCATATCAACTGCTCGTGTTTCTTCCGTCATACTTTTTAATCTATCTGTAAACGTGTATTTTTCTGCTTCCTTTAGTTTAAATATAATGTCCTCAATTTTATCATAAGATTTATTTATAACTGCCTTTGAACTGCTCATCATATTAATGTAAGCAACAATCAATTTACTAATGTTTTCTTGTAGCCTACTTACATCTCCTTCAATATACAATTGTTCAGATTCAGAGAAACGTAATTGCTGTTCAACTAAAAAATCTGAACTATAAACATCTGATTCAATACTAGGATTCACCAACATTTTTGACACCATAGAAGGGTCTTTAGTTAAATTAATATAATCGGTAAATATTTGTAAAACATAATATTCATATAATAATGTTGAAGTTCTCTTATCAAATACAGAATGTGTCTCTTTATCTCCAATTTTGATATTTGTCAACGCGGGAGTTGCCTCAGACAATAAAACAATTCCGTTACATCTTTTTTGTATTTCCTTAACAATATTTACAACAGAACTGTCACCAAAAAATTTGGTCAAAGGGTCATATAGTGATTCTATTTTTTTCTTCAACTCATTTTTATGGCTCGGATGAAAACCCCAATAATCGTGTGAATCAAAATTTTGTATTTGACTATTTATAATCATTTCTGGGAATACCATAGCCAATAATGAAATATAATTTTTATAAAAGTTAATATAGTTATACATAGCATCGTCTGATATTTTAATATCCTTATTTCTCTGATTTATATCAAAATCCCAAGTAGTCAATTCGTTTATAAATTTAGTGATATTTTTCATTTCAGTTCCTCTTATTTTTGATTTTCTTTTAATAAAATCCAAAATATCTTTGCGCATTACTTCGTTTGATTTTGCTAGATAATTTTTGAATTTGGTCATATCTTCAGTGTCTTCTTGAATAGACAAATCATATGTGTCTAATAATTTATTTAAATTTTGTTTCAATGCTCCAGCAATGTATTCATCATTTTCGTCATCAAGTTTTAATAATAATCTTCTCAACGTTTCTGAATACGATGGGTTTGTATAAGAAAAAGAAATATTAATAATATTGTATCTGCTTACTATTTGGAAAAGACGTAAAAATGATTCTTTTGTGTATTTTCTCTCGTTACGTTTCAATTTGGCTATTTTTTCTTCAATCGTATCTACTTTTAATAAATAATCTGGTTTATCGTGACATATTGCTAACAATTCTTCAGTTAATGGAATAGAAGACTGAAATTTACATAAATCAATAAAAGCCCGGTAAATTGTCTCTTCGTCAAACTCATTACTTAAACTAGAGAAAACTCGTTTAGAATTTTCAGTGCTATTCATAATTGCGGCTTCTGTTAGTAATTTCAAATCCTTCAATAATGCGGTAAGGTCTTTTACTATTTTATTATTTACTGCTATGTTTGGATTTTCATTTACAAAATACTGTAATGATGTGAAGTCAGTAGAATCATTTTCGTTACAGCATGCGTTAACCATAAATGGATTATTTGATGCTTTTAGTAATAAATCCTTTTGTTCCACTATTTTTTGAATGTCTTCTTGTATTGCCATAGAATGCTTAATTATTTTTGACTCAATAACTAACATTTTCTCTATTTGTTTTGGATTTCCCATTTTAATGTCTTGTTCTAATTCTTCTTTAAACCCATCAGTAATATTTTCTAAATTTTTAATGTGAAATCGTCCAAAAGGTGGCAAAAATGTTGTCCAACGTCCCAAGTTATGTTCGTTTGGTATGTCTGTGTTATCTGGATTGACAAGTAAATATTCAACCTTCTCTTTAATTCTTTGGTCTATAACTGAATAAGGTAATAAATATTTAACAATAAATGCTTTAATCGTTCCGGCTACCTTGTCTTCTTTTGTCTTTGTTAATACATTCCAAGGAACTGTTACAGGACTCTTATTTTTATATGCTACACAAGCTAAATAATTTAATCCACTGTCGTCACCTTCTCCTTCTAAAGGAAAGCCACTAAATGAACGAATACAACCAGGAAAGGTTTTTCGTGTTTTAATAGATGGAATGCTTGTCTGAATAGCAATTAGTATTGTTCCTAATGATAAATAAAGGAGAGCAGAACTGTAAACCATGATATACTCTGGTAGTTTTTTCCCTCTTTTTGCTGCTTCCTTTTCACGCTCTCTATAAGCAGGTTCTTTCTCAATCACCTTAACATCATTCATAAGCTCAGTAACAACCTTTATTATAAAATCACGAACACGGTCTAAATCAATTCCCATAGTGGAAGACATAAATGAAACTATATTGGAAACCATTTCTCCCTCAGGCGATAAACGTTTTTCTTTCTTTTTGTTTTTCGCAAGTTCTAATGTAGTTTCTACTGCGTCTTCTTCTAAAATAGCACGACTAACATCCTTGAAGCCATCCTTGTAACCCTCTGAAATGTCAAAATCTATTTCACGTATGATTTCTCCACTGTGTTTATCTACCCAAGCGTCGCCATTGGCACTTTCCTTACCAATTGTTTTAATTAGAAGTGTAATTGTTTTATCATAATTTGCTGGTTTTTCGAGAAATGTTTTCGCAAGCATAAAACGAAAAGTGGGCAACAATTTTGTATTTGTCTCTTTACAATACATCCACCAAAAGTTTTCCATATCTTTATCATTTTCATTTGGAATAGATGGATTTCCTTGGCGACAATACTTGTCAGCAAACATAACAATATCCTTTTGTCTCTTTATGAAGTCAGATTGACCGATAATTAAATCGCGTAATTTTATATAAGGAGAAACTACAATAGGCGTATCTGTTCCGTCTACAAGCTCTAATCCCAACTTATATTTCATATCATTATACTTATAATATGCGTTATTTTGAATCATTTGAAGGCGAACCATAATATCTTCGTAATAAGAGAGATGCTCATTTATTTTTTTAGTCAAATCCTCTTTGGATACATTATAACTATTATCAAATTGCTTCATAATATCTTTAAGAGCCTTGTCTATCATTGTGTTTTTAACAACCGCCACAGATTCACATTTTTTATTTTCATCGGGAACTCTTGAATTATAAAGACAATCCGTTTGTATATCACATAATATATCATCGTCTTGTATAAACCATTTTGGGTCTATTTCTTCCACCAATATCCAATTATCATTTTCTCTAATATAATATTCTAAATCAGCATATTTTACTTCTTTTAATTCAGCTTCATTTGTTTGTTTTGATACAACCGCATATTGTCCGTCAATAACTTTTTTTGCTCGATTTACTAATGTTTCCGCCATATACATTGCTTCACTATCACTCAACTTATTTTTCTTTTTGAATTCTTCAGAAATATATAATTCAAGCTCATCTGGAGACAATGTATTCTTTTCCTTTTTGAATTTCTCGTCAATAATATCATAATTGGTAGTATCGTAATCTCTGTCAAAATATATAACACGTCCGTTATCAGCTAGTAATTTATCAATTGAATAATATTTTTTAGCGACAACATAAGTAGTACATTTATTTTTCTCTTGTGATTGTTCTAGTCTGGTCTTAAGTTTATCTTTATCCAGGTCGAAAATTGGATTTAATTCTGTTGGAAACATAAGTGCCAAATTAGAGAAAACTACCGAGGTATTGAACAAATTTCCATAATCTGTAGATATTATTTTTCCAAGTATTTCAGAAATAGACAATGGAGCATTTGTATTTGTAGCCGAATTCGCACTTGTATCATTCAATTTGTATGCGCCAAATACATTACTTTTAACTTCATAATTATTATCCAAAATAGTTAGCAAAGGGTTTATAGTTTTAATATTGGTTTTAAAAGCTTTAATAACAGCGAAAGCTCTGCTGTATTCAACATACTTGATATTGTATTCTTTAATTTTCTCCTTGATAAATGAGTTTATTTCCTTATAATTAACATACGTTAAATCATTTGAATATATCAAAAATGGTTCTATATAAGTAATTAAATCGACCATTGATAATTTTCCTTTGATATACTTTTTAACCAAATTAAATAGCACTACAATTTTAGGTATAATAATCTTTAAAAATTTATCGTATATTTCCACATTTGTCATTTTTTCTGGCATCTCATAATCGCTAAGGTCAAGCATATAATTTTTAATGTTGTCCACAAAATTAGAATCAGTATATTCAATTTCATTGTCTAATCCATTGATTTCTACAGGTGAACAAAGTGTTTTTTGTTTTAACAATTGCCAATAATTTAAGAAATGTATATTTAAATTTGCTTTGACTAGCAAATTAGAACCAGGTAAATTAATTTGAGAGAATCGAACAGTAGGTTCTGGTAATGTAACAATAGATGAAATAGCGATTTCATCATTTCGGGTTAATTTAACACGATGAAATACCTCGCGTTTACCCTTTAAATTATTTGATTGTAATTTGTCTAACCCCAAGTTATATCTTTGTATTACAAATTTACGCGCTGTTGCAGACCCTCTCGAAACTACAGTAGAATATAATTCTCCTAAGTTATCAATAATAGCATTAATATCAGAATTAACATTCGCTTCAACAATTATGCCATTTGATGAATTAAATACGTTATCAACAATGTCAGGATTTTGTGTCATAAAAGGTGTCATATATTTATTTAATGAACTGTAAACCTCGGAATATTTATTTAGTCCTTCAATGTCTTGATTATCATTTGATTTATAATTTCTAAATAATGTAGACATTTCCAAAAGGTCCATATTTTCATTAATGTATTCAAGGTCATTAATACGCATTGATTTAACTTCTTCATTATAACCCTTTTTGACATTTTTCGCAACCATCATTACCCAATATAAGTTATTTTTAAAGCTAGATAAGTATTCAGCAAGTGGCTTGTCGTTTGCTGTTTTTTTTATAATACCTGTAATATTATGGTTTGCGTCAAATTTTGAGGATAAATTGCGCAATTGGATAAAACGTGTAATCATAATATGTAAATTATTTAAAACACTATCTGTTCTTCTAGCATTTGGGATATCAGAAATCATCTCTTCTAGCAAATCATTTTTTTGGTTTTCGATATCATATCTATATTTCTCTCTATCGATTATGACAGTCTCTTTAACGTTTACAAAATCGCCGAATTCAATTTGGTCGGCATCAATGATGAGACGATTGATTTTTTCCTTAACTTGGGCAGCTGGAACAAAAATAGTCTCTTCTTGTTTCTCTTCCTCTTCAGAAACTATTGCTAAAGGGCTAATATCAATTGGCTGTTCTCCATCTATTATTTCCTTTTCTTCTTCGCCCTTTCTCTCTTTAACGGATTCAGGAGGTGGTCTAATTTCAAATGTTTCGATTGGTATATCTTCAGGAATACCTTGATAACCAAAATCGATATAAATGGTTTCATTGTCTATAGTTTTGACTTCAATCATATCATCCTCTAAATTTGTAATCAAGCCGGTAATAATGGTTGGTATATCTCCGCCAAAATAAATATTAATCCATGTCCCAGTTAATAAATCATTTTGTCTCGCATAGCCTTCATTTTCATTTCGGCTAAGTAATGTGATTTTTGAAATACTTTTCTCTGTTATGTGTCCTTCTGAATCAATTATTAATTGATTTTTTTGAAATGTATCCGCATTTACCAATTTTATTTTATTAGGATTTATGTATTCAATAATAAATACCTTGTTATTAAGTATTTCATTATTAGGAGCAGTTATTTCAATAATATCTCCTAATTTAAGTGTTAATGATATTTCCTTTTCTTTCTCTTTTTCTTCTTGAGGTCCTTCAGCTACATTTGTATCCTTTTGTATACCTTCATTGCTGTCTAATACAGTAGAAATATTTTTAATAGCACTTTCTTTACTTATGTCTCTAGTATTCATATTTGTCTCTAATTCTGACTTCACAGATTTGTCTTTGTCGTTATCCTCATTTACTATCAATGATATGTTGTCTGACATTATCTTATATTTATAGAGAAATTTTTATCTATATTGATTAACTTAAATAGATTTAATTAATAAAAACAAATTCTAACTTTATTTTTATTAATTTATACTTATATGTACTATTCATTCTTTATTATTAACGTTAAATAATAAAGAATATGAGTTTAAAGACATCTCAACATTTAATATAAGAAATAATAAAACAAACATGGCTTATATGTTATCTTATATTCCTAATTTTATAAATAAATTAAACAACACAAATGACACGGATATCGATGCGGATAATCAATATTTTAATATTGTTAATTATACTACTAAATCAAACGAAAAATATAAAATTGTAAGATATAGAAAAGAATTGTTAGCAGCAGATTTAATCCCAGTATATGGTTTATTACGTTCAGTAATTGTTAATAGTGTAAATGAAGTTGTATCTTTTGCTCCACCTAAATCAGTTCCAGCTGAGAAATTTATGGAATTATATAATCAACCAACAGATACCATTATTGCCGAAGAGTTTGTAGAGGGAACAATGATAAACGTGTTTTTTGACAAAAGTGTTAATTCCTGGAAAATTTCAACTAGAAATAAAGTAGATGCGGATGTATCATTTTATATTGGAGCAAACAAGACATTTAGAACTATGTTTTTTGAAGCTTGTGAAGAGAATAAATTGTTAATAGAGTCATTAAATCCGTCCTTTTGTTACAGTTTTGTTTTACAGCACCCTGAAAATAGAATTGTCGTGCCATTCAGTGTGCCTCGTTTATATCTAGTTGATGTTTATGAAATTTATCATAACGATAAAACAGTTATTGTTGCTCCTCAAGATATAAATCAAGTTCGCATTAGCGGCTATTGGGCTCAAACAACAATTCGATTTCCAATTCGATATTCATTTAATCATTATAGTGAATTGATAGAAAAATTTGCGTCACCAAACACGCCTTATGATGTAATGGGAATTGTTGTAAAAAATACTGTTACACATGAAAGAATGAAAATTCGTAATCCGACTTATGAAGAAATTAGACAATTACGTGGAAATCAATCAAAAACCCAATATTTATATTTAACTTTAAGAAAAGAGGGAAGAATACCAGAGTTTTTGAAATATTACCCAGAATTAAAACCAGAGTTCTCTACTTATAGAGACCAGGTTCATATGTTTACAAATACTCTACATAGAAATTACATTTCGTGTTATATTAAAAAAGAAAAACCATTAAATGAATTTAGTTCACAATATAAAACACATATGTTTAAATTACACGAAAAATATTTAACAGAATTAAGAGAGAAAGGGTTGTTTATAACAAATACAATGGTAATTAATTATGTGAACAATTTACATTCATCTTTGCTAATGCATTGTATTAATTTTAATTTTAGAAAACAACATATTGACACAATTAAAGCGACAAGGTAATAAACACCATTATTAAGTATAAATATTAAGTATAAAATTCAATATAGTATTTTATACTTGAATAAAAAATAAATAACTTATATTTATTGTATTAGTTATTTTTTTTGTATAATTTGTAGTTTTATAGTTTTACGTTTTTATATTTTGTTGTAAATAATTTATTTTCGACCACTATTAAAACAACCTTTAATATCATTTATTTTCTTTATAGCGTCTACAATTACCTGTGTCAAAATATCTTTCACAATATTTTTTCCAGCGGGCTCCTTAAACGCAATTCTTAATATACTATGTGTATCATGTGGGTGTAATTTTTTAAAGCCAGTATAAGTAAGGATTTTGTGTTGATTATAAAATGTTTCGAATGTTTCATTATTAAATATATTCCCTACAGTATAATCTTCATTTTCTAAAATAATATCATAACAATTTTCTAAAGTGTTATCTGATTGTTTAATTTCTAACTCATCCTCATCTAGCAATTTGCGTTGATACTTTATTTTATCAATTAAAATATCACAGGCTTTAATTATAATATCTGTGTTTTCATAAATACCAACTGTTTGAATAATAAAATCAAAACTATTTTTAACCACATATCTTAACCCTTCTAGTAACATCCAATTTTTTGATTCAAATTCTATTTCACTAGCTGTCTTACCTTCTTCTTCCCATTTAGAAGCACGGATACCCACTTGTTTAAGCATTTCCTCTTTATCGGGTGTAAAACCATACGAACACGTTCCTACAACATTGAACATACTATCATCTCTAGCTGTTGAAATTGTAAACTCACAAGTTAGCTTAATTTTTTCACCCGGTATTTCATCTGAAATTTTTGGTCGAAGTCTAGCAAAATCGATAAAATATTCGGCTTTTCCTGTAGTGGGCATAAATGAAGGAAATATTTTACGTACATCATTTTCCTCCAAATATTTATTGGTAGTTACATTAAGAACTTTGAAATCTTTAGTAGTAACAATCATTGTTGTGTCTGTTTTATTTTCAACGTCAATTTCCAAAATATAATCTTTTAAATTTATCTCTAAGTCTTGAATACAAATAGGAATACAACTAAGTCTTTGTTTTAATATTTCATTATTTAGTCGTGATGTATTAATTGTTATATTACATTTATCTTCATTATGTGGGCTAGTTTTAAATACAATAATAGGAATATCGGATAAAATAATACGTCTAATAGCATTAGCATAACTACAATCTACTCCAGTAAGAGTAAATGTTAATGTTTCTGCTTCTTCTTTTAATTGTTCAACTTTAATGCTCATAGTATATCTATTATAATATTATATATTTAATATAAAATAAAATATATTTCAATTTTTTCCATTTATTCTATTTTGCCTTTCTTTTTATCTTTCAAATCAACGTAATGAATAAGTTAAAATTCCTGTATGAAAAACTTAAGGTATTTTAATGAGCAGCATTCTGTATTATAGTAATTTTTGTGAACCTTCTAAAAAATTATTACAGACCGTTTCTAAAACAGGGGTAGCTAAAGACATTCATTTTATTTGTATAGACAAGAGAATTAAGGACAGTAATGGTAAAATATTTATTGTTTTACAAAATGGGCAAAAAATTATCATGCCTGAAAATGTTACAAAGGTTCCTGCTCTTCTCTTGTTAAATCAAAATTATAAGGTTGTTTATGGAGACCAAATTTATCAACATTTCAAACCAGCACAAGAAGTAAATGTTCAGAAAGCTACAAAAAATAATATGGAGCCAATGGCATTTTTAGATGGTTTTGGGTTCGGTTCTGGTTTCGGATTTGGTTCAGGTGTGGTTTCAGATAATTTTAGTTTTTTAGACCAAAGTGATAATGATTTAAGTGTAAAAGGTGAAGGAGGTATGAGACAAATGCACAATTATGTAGCTTTACACGATTCTGGAAACTTATCAATGCATTTGCCGCAAGATGATTTTGAATATAAATCTGATAAACTTAAGGAAGGAGAAATGAGTATTGAGGCGCTTCAAAGAAAGAGAGAACAGGAACTTGCTGGGTATAAATAAATCACTGGTATAAATAAATTACTTGTATAAATCACTTAAGGACTTATTACATATTATTATGAACAAATGATGACATCAAGTGAATCATATAATAATACTTTACAAATAAAATCAAACACTGAAAAAATGTTCAACATAATGCCACGTGGCCGACTTGGCAAGAGTCAACTATTAAGAGAACAAACAGCACAAAAATTGAGATATCAAGAAATAAGACTCTTGAGAATGGAACGTGATAAAAATGAACAATACGAAGAACAACAATATGAGGTTCACCTTAAAAAAATGTATACGAATATGATTTCATGGGATGATGATTTTTCTATTCATGTAAAAAAGATACTGAGTGTTTCCAGTCTCACTTGTAAAGAAAAAGTCAAGATTATAGAGGAGACATCTAGAATTATTGAAGCAAATGAAGGGTGTATAAGATTTAGGGATATGGAAGGTATTCAAACTTTACCTGATATTCCGGGATATATTTGTTACAATCCCTAGAATTAGTGAAAATAATATGATTAATAAAATATTTAAATATTTTTATATCATTATAAGTATGGAGGACCATAAAGCAGACTCAAAGTATCAATTTGATTTTATAGAGCCAAAATCAAATCAATATACAGTTTATAGTAAAAGTGGATGTTCTTATTGCACAAAAGTAAAAACAGTTCTTACAGAAATGGAACAACCATTTTTTGTAGTAGATTGTGACGATTATTTATTGGATTGGAAAAAGGAGTTTTTGCTATATATAAAATTATTTTCAGACAAAGAATGGAAAACATTTCCGATAGTATTTGACGGAAAAAAATTTATAGGAGGATATCACGAAACCGTAGAATATTTAGAGAAAACGTTAGATTTTAATGAAGAATTTTAAGACATATATTTATAGGAATGGGAATGGGTATACTTATAAGTATAGGTCTAGCTACTGGTGTAGTTGCTGGCATAGTTACGGGTGTAGTTACTGGTATAATTATAGATGCTTGTTTAGATATAAATGATATATATTAGAGAAACGGTGTTAATAACTTTATATTTAAAGAAAAACATATAAAGAAATATATTGAATTAAAATATAAAATGGCTGGTTCCAATACAAATCTATTAACGATTTTCAATGACCATTTTGTTGAATTTATTATAGATATTCACAATGTGTTTCCAGATGATGCTGATATTTTAACTGCTAAAAATGCTCTAATTGCTATTAGAAAAGCAAATCCAAAGCTAATTGTGAAAATTTGGTTGAAATATGTAGCAACTCCGTATCAAAATGAAATACTAGCTGGGGATATTGAATTCTTTGTTAATAAAGATTATTCAAATGATTTAACGAGAACCGGTAACCCAGACCAAATAATGTCATCCATTGATAGATTGCGTGGGCCAGTTAAACAAATGAATCCAACTGACCAGCAAAAAACAATGAAATATATCCAGAATTTGTCTAAAATAGCTGCTATGGTTCCACAATAATAAAATACTGTGTATAAATGTAAAATAATAAATATATTTGGGTTAGTTTAATTTAAATATATTTAGTACTAGAACAATATAAATGTCTAACAAACCTCAAAATGTTGAAGAAATTATTGTTCCAGATGAATTTTATAAAATAATTAACGATTTTATTACTGATATTTTAATTACTTTTCCGGAATATTCTGGAATTGTTTCCAGATGGTGGAATCAGGAATTAGCAGATTCTAAAGAAAGGACTAAACAATGTTCTTTTGTATTTAGGCATTGTGTAAAAGTATTTCCTGAGAGATTTTTTGATATATTGTATAAAAATGTAGATATATTTAAGGAGAGTGGAGAGGAAAATACCGAATTCTTGCCTGGAATTGTTTTTAAACATTTGTGGGCATTTGATATTAGCGATTCAACAAGAGAAACTATTTGGAAATATTTACAGTTGGTATTATTTTCTGTTATAGGTTCTGTTCATAATAGCTCAGACTTAGGAGACACAGCAAAACTATTTGAAGCTATTAATGAAGACGAATTAAAAAGTAAATTGGAAGAGACCCTCCATAATATGGAAAATTTATTTACTTCATCGGCAAATGGTTCTTTTTCTGAAGGTGATGATTCTACTAATAATCAAAACGGTAATAATGATGAAACATCAGGAAATCAACAGATGCCAAATGCTGAAGATTTACATAAACATATCCAATCAATGATGGGTGGTAAGTTGGGGAAATTAGCAATGGAATTAGCAGAGGAAACCGCTCAAGATTTGAATTTAGATATGGAAAATGCTTCAAACGCAAACGATATGTTTCAAAAATTATTTAAGAATCCAGGAAAATTGATGAGCATGGTTAAGAATATTGGAGGAAAGATAGATGCGAAAATCAAATCAGGTGAAATAAAAGAAAGTGAATTGATGAGTGAAGGTATGGACCTTTTGAATAAGATGCAGTCTATGCCAGGAATGGACAATATGCAAAAAATGTTTAGCCAAATGGGTATTCCTGGATTAGGGAAAGGAGGGAAATTAAATATGGGAGCAATGGAAGCCCAGATGAACAAAAATATGAAAGCTGCTAAAATGAGAGAGAGAATGAAAACAAAGGTTGATGCTAAAAATAATTCACAACAAACATCAAAACCATCATCGGCTGCTGCTAATTTAAATCAACAAAATGTTACTGATGAAGAAATTATCAAAATATTTAGCACAGGCGAGAAAGTAGAGAAAACCCCAAGAGGAGCAAAGCCACCACACCAAGCAAAACAACCACACCAAGCAAAACAACCACAACAAGCAAAACCAGAAGGAAAAAAGAAGAAGAATAAATAAAATAAAAATAAATGGAAAATAAAGTAAATAAATAAAAATTTATATAAATATTGTTATTTTATATAAATTTCAGTTTAAAAAAAGATTTATATATATATAATGACAACTCCATTTTGGTCAAATGAACCCACGATTCTATTTAATAAGAAGGACATATTACAATTATGGCCTACTGAAAATATGTCATTCGAAACAAAATTAAACGCAATTACTAGAGTTGTATTACTTTTGTCTCTTTTAGGCTTTTTGTTTACCCGAAATATAAATTTATTAATTATAGGAACAATAACAATTGCTATTATATACTCCCTTTATAAATTAAGGAAACATCAATTGGTATCTTCTCTAGCAAAATCCGAAGGATTTAAGATTAATCGTGATTATTTAAAACAACTTCCAGCAAATGAATTTATTGCCTCAAATAATGAAAATATTTTAGTAAATGAGTTGGGGGGGGACACAACAGAATTAAGCAATATGTTAAGCAGCGATTTTCATCCAACTTCATATAAAAATCCAATGGGAAATGTATTATTGACAGAGATACATGATAGCCCAGACAGATTAGCAGCAGCACCCAGTTTTAATCCTAATGTAAGCGAAGATATTATTAGAGCTGTTAAAAAACAAACACAAATGTTGAATCCTAGTATTAAAAGCACAAATAGTCAATTATATGGCGATTTAAAAGACAACTATGATTTAGACCAATCGATGATGAGATTTTATGCCACAGCAAATACAAGAGTTACAAATGACCAAGGAGCATTTGGTGAGTGGCTATATGGTTCAATGCCTTCAGCAAAAGAATCCGGTCCAGATGCGGCAACACAAAGAGTCAAGGATAATGAAAGATATGTTCTCATATAAACAAACTAAATTCAAAAACTATTATTTAGGACATACTTAGATTAATAGGGTATAAAGTTTTCAAAATGGTTGTCTAAAAATTATAGACAAGATTATTATTAATTTTGTAAATATATTATTTTAAATCATTGTATTATTTTTTAATCATTGTATTAATTTTATTGTATTAATATATATAAAATGGCTTACGTATCCGATTTTACATTTAACAATATTTCAAGAATAGGCGATGATAGTTGTAGCCAAGACATTAACACAATTCAGAATACTCAAGCTTGTAATTATTTGTTACAAAATTATTTCACAAACGACTGTGCTATGACAAAAGCAAAACAATTAGCAGTTACACAACCTTGTATTAACTATAAAGGCTCAATGGGTTCTGATTTATGTGGTTCAAATATTGATGATAGCTCTCGATTATTAATTGGTACTATTCAGACAAATCCTAAGTGCCGAATTGATTTATTCCAAAGACCTTTTGCTACAGTGCCTTATTTAGGACGTGGTTCAGTGGATGCTATTTTGGAGGCTCAGATACAACAAGGAGAAGGAAACACTAACAAAAGAACTGTTACCAACTTGATGGAGAAGAACTATTTGAATTATCATGCTGTTCCTTTGTTGCCCGAAGTTAAGGAAAAAATACAAAATCCTAATTATTTGATTGAAAGCAATGCTTCAGAGGGCTGGATTCGTGGCGGCGTCCCTTCTAGAGAATTAACAAGAGACAGAGAATTGTATCGTTCATAAATAAAAGACTGTTATAAATAAAGTCATCAAATAAATAATAATATTTATTTAAAGAGAACTTATGTTAATACTATAAATGTATAATATTAACTATGAAGTAAAATATCACGATATAGAGAAGGCATTATTAATGAATTTACAAAAAAAAATGGAAGCTAGATTAGCAAGAGAAAATGGTATTTTTATAAATGATGAAATGAATGTCAATAGTGATAATGCTAGCAAGGAGGAAGATTCTATATATTGTCAAGATTGTAATAACAGTAATGAGCAAACAAAATATGATAATGAAGAAGACAATAACGGAAATGATGATGATGATGATGATAGTGAAGAGTATGAATATACTTTAGATGATGTATATACTATTTGTGAGAAATTATATAGAGATGAGTTATTGTCTGTTTTTAATGTTCAATCAATTTCAGATGAAAATATAGATGTTGGTATAAAGGCTGCTATAGAACAAATGATAGACAACGAAAGTTTTAGAAAACTATTAGATGATATTAAGGTAAACTTAATTGATTTTGATAATTTTGTTGGAACCCCTGAAGAACTAGAAAATATGAAAAGGAATTCAGAATATCTAATTTTTATTTCCCTTTTTAGTCAAAAATTATTTTATTTAACTCATATTTGTCTTTGTCAGCTTTTTACAGTAGGTGAAATATCTCCCGATTTACTTTTAAAAATAAAAGAAAAAACTATTGGCCTATTTAAACAGTAAAATAATTTGAGCTAATACATTTGATATTTTATAAATATTTTTTATAAATAATAATATTTAAATTACTTATTATTATGTATAATTATAATATAATACAGAATGGCGTCTACAAGAAATAAAAATACCCCAGGAAACTATTGTTTAGACCAGAGACAATATTCTCAAATGCAAAATTGGGCATTATATGAAAATAGCTCTTCTGGCCAAGCATATGATACTAAATTAGCAGGAAATGGATTTAATCCAGGACAAATGCCATGGACTACATTGTCTCATAATCCAGCAGACATTGAATCATTTTTATTCGGAATTAATGCCACAAATTTGGTTAACCCAGCACCATGTTTAGTTCCAGAATTAAAATGCCTAGGAAATGCTAACTTATTTAAGAAACAAGATATAATAATGCCTGTTCCATTAGTTGTTCCAAAAAATCAGAGACCATTTATTCCATAAATCAAAAACAAAATCACAATAAAAATATTAATAAAATAAAGACTTAAAAGTATTTCTCTATTTTAGTAACAAATGGATAAAATAGAGAAAAAATTAAATGGCAATATATTGGTAGACAATGATGAACCAAATAACGAATCAAATGAGGCAACTAATATTTTAGATATTTTGCCCAAATTAAATCCCATTGAAGAGAGAAAAGAAATATTAAAATTGACCGCAAGAAAACGGCCTCCATCTTGTGGCTTAATCGTTATTGATAACTTTTATAACAATGCCATGGATACAAGAAATTATATTTTAACACTAGATTTTTCAGTAAAAGGAAATTATCCAGGTCAAAGAACAATTTCATTTGCTAATGAACATTTAAAAGAAGTTATACAGAAATATGTTGAGCCATTTGCTGGCAAAATAACTCAATTTCCTATTCCAAAATCAGATATGTCCGATGCTGCTACTATTTATAATGGTTCATTTCAATATACAACGTCACGCGACCGTTCGTGGGTTCATGTTGACAATTGGAACAATTGGGCTGGTGTTTTATTTTTAACTCCGGATGCTCCTGTAACAGCTGGAACCGCATTTTATAGATTTCAAGACGGCACCTCACTACACAGCGATAATAGTTTATTAAATAATAAAGATGAAACCGATAATTATAGTCAAGATTTAACAAAATGGGAATTAGTTGACCGAGCTGGAAATATATTTAACCGTTTAATATTATTTAACGCACATAGATATCATATGTCGATGGATTATTTTGGTGATTGTAAGGAAAATGGTAGATTATTTCAAGTATTTTTCTTTACTACAGAGAGATAATCATAATATAAGTTTATATGATTTATCATAATAAATTATATAAACAAGAAATATAAATACATAAGTTTTAGTTATTCACTAATTTTTATAAAATATTCATCATTATACCAATAATTGTCCCCAAACCTAACTCCATTTATACGAAAATCATTTGTCTGTATTTCTTCTAATATACCGCCAATAATGTACTCGTATAATTTTGATTCATAATTTATTTTGGTTAAGCTATTTTTAATATGTTCATACAACGTAATTAAACTATCATTTCGTATAACAAAATTACAATCTTCGCACTTATTTATATATACATTTTTATTGTGTATGTTAATTGTTTCTAATGTATTCTTTATTTTTATTCCATTCTCGTTGTCTATAGATTCAATATAGTATACAAATCTACTATTCTTTAAACCCTTCTTTTGTAAAATATTGAAATCAAACATTTTTTCTATTATAAATATGTTTTCGGTAAATACATAATAGCTATAACACAAATTATTATTATCGTATAACCATTTTATTGAAAACTCATAATTTCCTATCTGACACTTATTACTTGTATCATTGTTTAATATTACAATATTTTTATAACCAGAAAGGGAATGAATTATATTACTTAGATGAGAAGAATCATTTAATTCATTATTACAAATTATTATGAAACTATTTCTATAAATTTTTTGAATATTCTCTACATATTTTTTCGTGTATACAATGTTTTTGTCGTTATCATTATAATTATTGTTAGAAATAACAAAACATAATGAATCATTTACATCAACATTTGTATCTGTTGTTATATTTGAAATCAGTTTGTCACAATATAGTTCTCTGGGATACGGACGATAATAATGGTCTATATTTGATGTGTATATTTCGAAGTGTTTTGGATTGTTGCGGAATAACCAAAACTCTGCTTCTGGTTTTGACCTAAGGGTATTATCTAACTGGACAATAGTTTTTAAATAATTTGTTTTTGCCCACCAGAAATTACCTGAAAAATGTTCTGTGTATCTTGGTGTTTTGAGTAAATGATTACAACCTACAACATCATACCCTTCTGATAATTTTTCAATACAATTTGAATGTTTTTCAATCAAAAAATATGTCATCATTTTAGTCCAATCGTCACAAAATATTCCTCGTTCACTATTTTTATCATAAGAAACTCCCTTGGAGTGTAAATATAAAATATAGCTATTAGGGTTTAATTCTGAAAAATGTTTCATTTTGTTTATTGTTGGCATTTCATATAATTCAGTATCTTTTGAATAATTTATTATTATATATTTTGAACTATATTTCTTGTAATAATTTGTATCTACAGGGACGCCAATATTAATAATAAAAACATTTTCTAAATGATTTATTAAACCACTAGAATTTAATAATTGAACATGTCCGTCTAGTTTTTCTATTCCAACATTCGGTAAGTTACAATTATGAATAAAACAATATTTATTAATGTCGTTTTTGTCTGTTATAGTTTTATTAACTATCTGTTGAGATAAAGAAAAAATACATTCATATGTTGAAATACTAAAAAAATCATTGTATTTAATTATTTTTAAATTAGGATATTTTATTATATATTCCTCGTCTAATTTATAACTTTCTTCACTCAATATTTGAAATCCAGATTCTAATAAACGGTCACAACGTATATGTTCAAAAATTTGAGAACATTCATCGTTCGCCGGGCACGGGTTTTCATTTATTTGTCCGTGAATATTTAGTATTACTTTACATTTTGCCAATTCTTTGTCTCTTATTTCATCAAATCCTGCAATTATATTTACAGTATATCCATTATTTACTAACCATTCTAACACTTTATTTCTTCTAGGGGGAGTTATAGGTAAACATTTTGTTCCCTTTTTTTCTTTCCAATTGTATATAAACCCAAAATCGTATACTTTTTTTGTGTTTTTACGTAAATTTTCTAAATATAGTTTTTCGTTGTCACATACAATATACGGTAAATACTCAATATCATTTCTAAATCCGTTATCTTTTAATATTTTAATATTAGACTTACTGTAATCATAAATTTTATATTCAAAATTTAAATTTTTGTGAACAAATGTAAATGCATTAATTCTCTTAGTAATATTTAATGGTTCAGTATTTAATACACTAATTTCACAATCAGTAAGAGATTTCATAATATCAGTATCAAAAATTTCACTAACAAATGTTATTTTATTTGGAATCTTTGATAATATATATGCTTTATTATTTGTAACTTCCACAATATATTTTGGAGTATTCAAATTCAATAAATATTCAACTATGAGTTGTATTTCAAAATCATTATTATAATAAAATATCCATATTTCTCTATCTAATATTTTTTCACGCCATAAATTAGCTCTGTTATTCCAACTACAAGAAAGTGCGTAGTCTTTACCATTTTTGCGTAATTCTATTTTTTCATCTGGCGTTAAACTTAGTATTGTTGATATTTCATTATCATACGAAATTTCTTTTCCTTGACCATTCATAGTGTCAACTAAACCAGCTAGTGGATAATATAAACATATAACTTCATTAGCTAACATTTCTAACGCTGTAATACAAGATGTTTCTGGCCAACATGTCGGATACAGCCAATATTCTGTAGTGGACATTAAACTATATAACTCATTGCGATTCAATTTTCCAACGTGTTTTATACTATCAGAATATTTATCCATAGTCTTTTTAAGTTCAACTTCAAACTCATTATGTGGGAAAGCGTTATAACCCGAAACAATCAATTCCGCATCTGGTAAGTGTTCAAGAATTTTAGGCCATAAAAATAATAGTCTATCTAATCCTCTATCTGTACAAGACGTGTATAAAAAACTGTTAGGTTTTTTAATTGGGTCTAACTTTAATAATTTTGTTAAAATTCCATTATTAATAATGATAAGCTTTTTACTTAATTGTGGATACTTATTTAAATATAACTCGGAGTGCCATTTTGTTTGGCATACACACCCGTTTATTCTGTCAGACCATTCTGTTAAAACATCTTCAACTGTTTTAGTTGTTCCATAAGCATTTAAATCAACATCATGTGCCCAAATATATGATTTATAAAATAACGCATTTTTAAACATTTCATAAAATCCCAAATACCGAGAAACTATAATTGTATTAAAAATAACATTATTATTTATCATGGTATTTAAAGTGTTTAAATTTATATAAGTAACATTATCTACTTTTTCTTCTTTTACTGTTCCGCCAACATAAATTTCATAATTTTTTGGAAACATCGACGCTAGAAAAGCAACTGCTGTTTCTGACCCACCTAGAGCATTATTTATACTATAAGAATAATTCCATTCAACAAATGAAAACCCTGCGTAAAATAATATCTTGTTACTATTTTTATATTTTACATCTTGAACACTTTGTATTATATTTGTATTGTTTTTATAATTAATTCCATATTTAAGGTATAAATCCATAAAATGCTGATACTTAGTTAAGTTAAATTTATTCTCTAGTAAAAATATGATATATTTTTGAAACAAATCAAGAAAGTTTGGTATATTTTTTAAACAAACCTCCATAAAATATTGTAAGTTATATAACGTGTTTCCTATATAAATTTCAGGTATTCCCTGTATATATTTTTTCGTAAAAATAATTTCATACATTTTTGCGATAGTAACATTAGCTTCAGGATATTCTTCTTTAACCTTGTCAGCATTTAATATCATATTAAAGGGAAAATACATATTATACTTTTCGTTCTCAACAAATAACTTAACTGATGTAAATCCTTTACTTGTTAAATAACTATTTTCAAAAAATAACCTACAATTTCTATATAAGTTATATGCTACCGTATACATTTTTTTACTTGTATAATGTTCCACTAAAATGTGAAGGCACTCAATTCGTTCAGTATCGTATTTGAACGATTCAATCAAATAATAAATTCCTTCTTCTTCGTTTCTCGACAATTGTTTCAAACAATTATAAATATATAAACAACAGTTATATTTTTCTTGTTCCCAATTATTTTGAGTTAATGTTATTTTATACCATTTAATAGCATCTTCTGCTCTACCACAATCTCTGTAGCTATTTCCACAATAAAACGCGTATCTGAGATACAGTTCGTCATTTTCCTTCAAGGCTTTTGCGTGGGCTTCTTCAAGAATCATAGCATCTTTTAAATATTTATTTGGGTCAAAATTTCGACTTCCTCTTCTTCCAGATACTACATAATAATCACCAATCAAACTAGTTATTTTTGGATTTGGACTTAAACAGTTAATATATTCGTGTAGCACAGATTTATATTCCCAACGAATTTTGTTATTAACTAGTAAAATTCTACTGTATGCTACTCCTATGTTTGAACCAAATTGTAACATATACGCATCCGCATCGGCAATATGGGGAATATGAAAATTTCCGTGTATTTCATCGTCTGCGTCAAACACCAATAACAAATCTGTTTTTCCAAAGGCTTCGTTTATTGCTAATGTTCTATTATGAGCAAAATCTTTCCATTCATGATTATGTAGTTCGCCTAGTATATTTTTTTCATTGAAAAAAGTTTGTATTATTTCTCTTGTATTATCAGTCGACCCTGTATCACAAATAACCCAATAAGAAAAATTAATTTTTCTACATAACATTTCAAGTGTTTCTTTAATTATATGAGATTCGTTCTTAACAATCATATTTAAACAAACAGTTGGGGTTTTTTCGCTTATTATCAATTCCATTTATTTATATTTATTATTAGTTTGATTTGTTTTTAACTTATTAAATTAATAAATTGTTTATTTATATGTCTTATAAATTTTATATGTCTTATAAATTGATTATTTATATGTCTTATAAATTATCAATTCAAAATATTAATATGTAAGAATTTTGTTAAATGTTCTTTTGAGGCAACGTTGAAAGCATCTCCAAATAGTTATTGAAGCTAATATAATAATCATACCCATTGATTTCATCTATTTCTTTTTCTGGAATTTGAAAATATTCCTTAAGATTCATATAAAAAACACCCCTATAGTTAATATTATAAAAATATCCAAAATTTATATTTCCTAAATATTTGCGTAAAACATGGTATACTACTTTCCACACATCACCGGTCCATTCTTCGCCATATTTCAATATCCCATTTTCGTAACAGTGTTTTCTAGGTATTTTTAATTGTTCATTATAGTTTAATGGTAAAATATCATCTATAAAAATGAATCCATCCTTATTTAAACATTGAATGCTGTTATTTAAATCTCTTAATACGACTTCACTTTGATGCATTCCATCTATAAATATTACATCAAACATTTGTTTTTTAAACTTACTAAAATAATCATCGGAAGTATACTTTTCTATACCCGGAAATTCACATTTCGGGTCAGGGTCGACTCCTACTTTATTAGAAAAATGAGTGCTACTGAATGTAATACCATATTCTACTCCGATTTCCAAATATTTCTGATTTGAATTTGTTAAAGAATTTATTACATCATGACGTTCCACTATATTTGTATTGTATGGTAAGTGAGATACTGTATTTTTAAAAATTACTGGGTTTTCAACAGAACAATATGTCACCATAAAATATTTTTCTAATACATCATCACTAACATCAATTAGTGTATAACATTTCATTCTACCGAAATCATATGAATCAATTTTTTTAAACAAATAACCAATTGAACATTTATTTTCTAAAACAAAAAAATCATTCTGAACATCCTTATATAGTTCGGTTATTTCATTTATATTTTTAATTAAACTATTCAAACCAATTATACAATACTGTTTTTTATAACTAGAATTTGTTAATAAATTACAATATTTATGTTTATATGTTGTTACATCTCGTGTCCATATTTGTTCACAACCTTCTAGATATTTCTCATCTTCGTATGCGTCTAACTCTTTCATTTTTTGACGAATATCAAAAATATCATAGTATATTGGACTTATAAAATTGGGACCTATTCGATTAATCTCCGCATTTCTTATTAATGAAAAATTATTGTTTGAATCATTCATATATTGAACATACCCAAATTTATGAATTTTTGCGATTTTTGTATTAATTGCGGTTCTTAATAATATTTCATAATCATCACAAATAGGCAAATATTCACAATAATTACCTATAATTAACAATAAATCTCTTCGCCATATTCTAGGATGATTTGGACAACATACTAAATGAGACAATGTAATATTATTTACATTTGGTGTATTATACACATATACCCATTTATCATTATATTTTTGACAATAATATGAACCATAACCTTTACATATAAAATCTCCGTATGTAAAATTATTTCCGTTTTCATATATATTTATAAAATCCATATAAATAAACCCTACATCATTATGCGTTCGAAATAACGTTTCTGATTCTTCTAAAACAAAAGGCAAAACTTCGTCATCATGGTCTAATTCTAATACAAATTCACCACGACATAACGAAATAGCTTCATTTTTGACATTTCCAATAGAACCGTTATTTTCTGCTCGTCTATATATTCTTACACGATTATCACTAGCCATTGTTTTCCTCAAAAAATCAAAATGTTTGTCATCCGGCGAATCATCTATAATAATCCATTCCCAATACGTTAATGTTTGTGCTTTTAAACTATTAAATGCTCTTATAATTTTATTATATGAATTAAACGATGATGTAAAAATTGAAAAAACTGGCCGAGTTAGTTCTCTAGATAAACCGCAAATTTTTATGTATTTTTCATTAACAATTTTATTAAAATCGTCTACTGTTTTGATTTCACTCATAAAAATTGTTCGTAACAATAGCTTTCTATGAATATTATATTCTTCGATGATAAAATCAATCGTAATATCTTTTATATTATTATCATAAAGTATTAATATGTTGTAGTTTGTATTAAAAATTTTATTTATTTTTTCTTTTTTATTTATTATATTTATTGTACATTGTAGTTTATTATTATTTTCAGTAAAAAAATTATCGATTGCTTTATTGCTATCGTCACGATAAAATAATAAAAAAGGGTATTTCATTTATTATTATTTTAATATTTATCTTTAATTCATTTCGTTATACTTAATTATATTTTACTTTTTATAATTTTACATTTATTTATATTTTAAAATCAGTGTGCTTATCATGTATATTAAATAAACAACCTTGAGAACTTAATGCTGTTAATTCCGGATTAACCAACGTAGGATTTTGATTTTCACAACTTGTTAACCAAATTTTAATTATACAAAAATTTTTTTTTGGAGAAATTGTTATTCCTGTAACATTATTTGTAAAACCACTATTCGAACTAATCGACTCTCCAACTAAAGCATATGTTACATCCCTCCAAACTTCTACCACATTTTTATTTGACGCTTTATATGAAAAGCTACCCCCATATCTATTTTTAACATCTTCCCACATTGGCGTAATACCTTCTCTCATAACAAATAACATACAATTTTTAATCAAAGCGTCTGGTAGGGTTTCTGTGATAGCAATAGCATCTTCTGCTGATACAAAGGTTGCTATAATTTTATAACTTTTTATTGTCCAATCTGGGTCGTGAGGCAAATGAGCCCATAATACCCATTTGTTCTTCAAATGATGCGTATTATTTGAAGAACTATTATTGCTGACTTCTTTACTTTGAGTATTCATTGTTATTTTTGTTTGAGGAGTCGCCATTATAATTATATTACTTCAATTTTTTTTAAATTAGTTTATTAATATTATATTTATATGATTACAATTGTGTAAATATATAAATAATAAATAATAAATAATAAATAATAAATAATAAATAATTCGAAATCAAATATTTGTTAGTAATGGCTAGTATCCACTGTATCTATCTTAGATACTGAATCAATTTTTTCAATTACTATTTCTCTAGTTGTATCACATTGAAGAATGTCATAACTATCCTTTTTAAAGATAATACTTTGTTTTTCATTTAATGTAAACATATTTACATTATGGTCCATAATCTCCAAGGTATAACTAAAATTATTATCCAATCCATTATTTTTCTCTTTTAGTATATTTACCAAATAGTATTTGAAAAAACTAGCATCAATTATATTATCAACTATGTAAAAATTGTATTCTGAAGTTTTTAATAGTATTTGATATGTGTTATTATTATGTATTAAATTTATAGAAATAAATTTTATATTTGATACGTCATATTTTGTTACATTTTTAAAATCTGACATATTTTTAGATGTAAAAATTATCTTGTCGAATTGATTAGAATTATTTTCGGTTTCTCTTTGTTTCTCTAGTAATGACATAATTATCAAATTGTAATTAACAGGTTCTACATTTTTCACAAACAAATTTAAATCTAACGCCGCACAATGTGAATCATAATTGTAAATTTCTGTTTTAATTAAACTTGTATTGTTATAAAATGAAACGCATATATTATTTTTACATTTCTCAGCAGAATTACTTTTTAATAATGGACAAATTTCTTGACGATATTGGGTTTCACTTGAATAAATGTAATGTAAATATGGATTAAAGTAGCAACATAGTTTTTTATACTTTAACTGACAAACACTGTAATAGTAAATACAGTTATAAATAAATCTATAAAATTCGGATTTTACATTTTCGAAGTTTGGGTTGTTACTATTTAGTAATTTAAACATTACTATTATGCCCCCTGCCAAAATAAAAGTTTTTAACATTTTCACTAATTATACTACTTAATGTTCTACTTTTAAATATTAATTTTAAAATAATAATTACGTAATAATTATTATTTTTTATTTGTAAATATAAATTTAATTTGAAATTTCGTCGATTTGTGAAGGAGATTCAGAAAAAGAAATATCTATATATTTTGAAACATTGTTATCACTTGAATATATTAAATTACTGTCTGGCTTTAATTGTGTTTTTTCGCTTGAATAAATTAAATTATTTTGTTCTTTTTTTGGAGCTTTATGAACCATTCCTGTTGTTGCTTTTAAACCAAAAATATATAAAAGCAGTATTGCTCCTGTTGTTAAAATAAGAAAAGGTATAAATACTATTATCCAAGAAACAAACGACATTCCTACACTACAAAACGTATTTAAAATAATTGTCATTATTAGCGAAATAATACATTTCATGATAGCAATGTTATATAAACCATTAAAAGTATCCAAAATTATTTGAATAATAGAAAAAATCACATAAATCTTAGCTGGCAAACATAATTCTACCATTCGTTATACTTATATTATATTACGAAAAAATAGGTTCTCCATCTTTAATAATTCCTACCTTTTTACCAACATCACCTGTTTTTGTAACTTCATACAATATTCCATTTTCTTCATCTGTGGCATAGTATGTTACGTCATCTATTTCTATCTCAAATACCTCTTCATCAACTTCTTCTTCCTCAACAACCTTATTTTCAACCTTCACTTCTTCAACAACTTCATCTTCTTCTTCAACAACTTCATCTTCCTCAACAACTTCATCTTCTTCAACGACTTCATCTTCTTCAACAACTTCATCTTCTTCAACAACTTCATCTTCTTCAACAACTTCATCTTCTTCAACAACTTCATCTTCTTCAACAACTTCATCTTCTAGAACCTGGATTTCCTTAATATCTTCTTCAGAAACATCGGTAGCTACTTCTTCCTCGGATACCTCTTCATCTTCCGATTCATCTTCTTCGTTTAGTTCCTCTTCAACTATTGTATCATTAACCTCAGCAATATTACTTAATAGTTTGTCTACAATAGGAACCTGAGCGTCAATAACTAATTCTGGTTCCTTCACTAATGTAACAACTTCATCTTTATCGTTATTATCGGGAATAACCTTTTCAAGTATTTCCAATTTAATATGTTCAGTTTCTTTAATAATAGGCAAAACTGTATTATTAGTAGTTTCTACTTTGTCAACCTTCTCAATTTTGATATAAGGTTCATCATCGACATTAACAAATGTTTTGTATTCATTATTAAGTGTAATAAGCTTGTCAACACAAGACGCAACTTCATTTAAACGTTTTTCTAAAGATAAAAATGCTATACTACATGATTTATGTAGGTCTTCAATTACACTTAAAAGCTCTAATTTATCATTAGCTGGAATAGATTGATTTTTTACATCACATTGACAGCAACAGTTACATTTATTTTGTTGTTCTTTGTCTTTAAAAACTTGTAGCTCTTTCTCATACTCTAATATGACTTTTTGAACAATTGGTAAAGATAAAATTTCCGGTGTCTCTGTTGAAATATTATTATTTGACTTGATATTAAATTGTCTCATTAATAAATTCAATTGCTCAATTGTAGCCATTTGCATTAATTTATCTAATTGGGATTGATATGACATTTTCTTTGAATTATTATATTATAACACAATGCGTTTAATATGATTTAAAAAATATTTAATTTTATTATATATGGCAGACATTAGTTTTATAAGTAATGAAGATATTGAAAAAAACATCAATATTATATTAACACAAACAAATTATGACGAAAAGGTTGCTAGAGAAAAATTAAAGGAATTTAATTATGATTATATAAAAGTTATAAGGAATTATATGGGAATTCCAGAAAAAAAACAAACCAACAAAATTAATTCCATTAACCAAGAAATATATAGACAAATTAGAAATAATTTAGATTCTGGTATGAAAAATTATCGAGAACAGAATCCTATTAATATTGAACAAGTAATTAATAATTTTATTGAGGCAGATGAAAAAATAGAAGATAATGATAAAAACTAGTAATTATATTATATATACTTATATAAATAATATAATAATATGAATAACAAAACAAAAAAACACAGGAAAACCAGTATTACTGAAAGAAAGAATGAGAGAAATACTAGAAAAAAGAGAAATACTAGAAACAATAGAAATACTAGAAACAATAGAAATGTAAAAAAGGAATTAGAATTGAAAAATAACTTTTACCATTATGTTAATAAAACATGGGTAACAAATACATATGTTTCAAAGGATACATCATATAAAAGTTTATTTACAATATTACAAAAATCAGTTGACAAGGATGTTTTAAAGACTGTTAAAAAATACTTATTCCAAAATAGCTCACCAAACGCAAAACGTTGCCAAACTTTATACACTGCCCTTACTAATTGGAATGATGTGAAAGTTGAAACTATTACATATTTATATATTAAGCAAATCAATGAATATCGAAAAAATGATAATATAAACAGTTTATATTCATTTTTAACTTGGGCATTATATAATGGAATAAAAACTCCAATTAATTTTACACTTAGTCATGATATAAAAATACCTAAAAAATATATTGCTACAATTGGAGAGAGTGGACTATCTTTTTCAATTAAAGAAATGTATTTAAATAAAGATAAAAATTATACAGATATTCAGAATGCCTTTAAATCATTCATATCGTATTTATTTTCTTTATTTTTTGGGGAAAACCACTGTTACAGTTCTGATGATGTTTTTGATATTGAAATGGATATGGCTGAAAATATGTATGACATAAATGAATTGGATTCTACTGTAAAGACCTACAATAGTTATAACAATAAAACAGCAAAAACCGTCTACAATTTTGATGCTGATTTGTTTTTCAAACATTTCAATATAAATAATGTAAATCACGTGAATTTGTCTAATCCAAAATTTGTAAAACACACATTTGATGTTATGAAAAAAGAATGGACAACTAATAAATGGGCTTCGTACTGGATATTTAGACTATTAATTTATGTTTCTAATTTTCATTCCCGACTACACACATTTGTTTTTGATTTTTTTACAAATAAATTAAACAACACAAGAAAAAAAGAAAATGTTGTTATGAATGCTGCTTATAATGTGAGTTCAATAATGAATACAACTGTCAGTAAAATGTATATTAAGTATTATAAAAATGAAAAGGAAATCGAATATGTTACTGATTTAATAGAAAAAATAAAAAAAGAGTTTAAGTCACGAATAACAAAAAATGCTTGGCTAAGTCAGGTCACAAAAGAGAAAGCACTTTTAAAAATAGATAAATTAACGTGTGTCATAGGATACAAAGAAAAATGGATTGATGACCCAGATTGCGATTTTGTTTCAGACGATGCTATTGGAAATAATGTAAAATACTTAAAGTGGGTATATAATAATTATAAACACCAGCTTAATAATGATATACCTAATAAAAAATATTGGATTGATTCAGACGACATGACTGTTTATTCAGCTAACGCATTCTATAATAATGTGAAAAATGAATTTATCCTACCTAACGCCATATTACAAAAACCATTTGTAGATGTTACTAGGAATTTGCCATACAATTTAGCATATATCGGTTTCATAATTGCGCACGAAATGGTTCATGGTTTCGATACGGAAGGTAGTTTATTTGATGAAACCGGCATAATGAATTATTGGTGGACAGAAGAAGATAAAATGCATTATAAACAGCTTCAAAATGATGTTATCGACCATTACGAAGCATTGGCTAAAAAGGATGGCATAAAGGTTGATGGTAAATTGACATTAGATGAAAATATAGCGGACATATCTGCGTTACATATAATTGAAGATACACTTGAATCATATTTAATTGAAAATGATATTTTTGGAGAGAAACAGACCTCTTACTTTAAAGAGTTGTATTACAACTTTGCTAGACAATGGAGGTCATTAGTAAAACCTAAACAATTAAAAACCTTCCTACTTTTAGACCAACACAGTTTATCTAAATATCGAGTTAACTGTGTTTTAATGCGGTCCAAAAGATTTGCTAAGATTTTTGACATAAATCATTCGGATGGAATGTATTATGACAGAAAACTAAATGAAATATGGTAGATATAAGTCAAAATAATAGACTATATTCTTATTCATCTAAACTAGTTGTTTGATATGAATAAGCTTGTTGATTTGTTGAGGAAACACCTCCAAATTTTTCATTTAATATTGATGATTTTGTCGGTTTTTTACGCTGCATACGTGATTTTAATTGATAATTGTTATTTGAAGGGATTATCTTATTATTTAATATAAAATCATCATTGTCGTCGTGTAATTCGGGTAAAATCCTTGTTAATGGTTTATCAACTATTAGAAATAATCTTTCGTTTCGAACTAATATCCGATATTCTTGTATGCTCAAATTGCCGTAGTATTTATCTAACATATAATACGGATTTGGCGATGGTTTAATATTTTTTTGGTAATCATATATTTTTGAATAAATATGATTTAATAAATGATATCTTTCGAATTTTGTTGAACTATCAATATTTTCATTCATTAAATATGCCACCGCACATTCTGGGCAACAAAAACAACCATATACATTATACGTTTCATTTATGAAATGTTTTGGAATATAAACTGGCGGATTATCAAATTCACACGTATCCCAGAAGCAAGCGGATTTCTTATTATTTACATTGTTTACGTGTAAATCGTGTTCCAACAATTTTAATTTTCTCCATATTTCTTTTATTTCTATTTCTTTGTTGTTATCGTCAAATTCGTATTCGTCGTATTCGTCGTTTTCTTTGTTTTTCTCATAATATGATTTCACAATTTCACATTTATTTGTATCGTTGTAAAATGAATTTATAATACTAGTTGTCACTGTTGTTTTCTTTTGATTTGACTGAGTTACTTTGGTGATATTTTCACCGCCAATTATTTCATATGATAAATTACTTTTGTTATTGAAAGTATATGATTCAATATTTGGCTCAGTGTTAGACAATAATTGTAAATCTTTTGTTGAGCATTTTAAGTGTAAAATAACATTTGGTTTTTCCTTTTTTAACCCTTCTGCGTTAATTACTTGTGGAATTATTTTTCCCCCTTTTGGCTTCCTGCCTCGTTTTTTTAATGTTTGTTTTTGTTCTTGCTCTTGTTCTGGTTCTGGTTCTTGTTCTATATCTAATTCAGCATCATCCGTGCTCATCACTTCTAAAATTTTGTTATTAGGGCTTCCATTATGGTTCCCAATATCATTGTTATTTTGACTGTCATTTTGATTATTATTATTATCATTAACATCAGTTATATTTAAAGATACATTCATACTTGTTTCACACTTTGTTTGAAATGAATTTTTATCAGTCTCAACAACACCTAATGCCGCCATTAGCTCCTTCTTTGATTTACGTCCACGTTTTGGCTTTAGAACTTCTTTATCAGACATTTGTTTTTATATAATAATTACACTATTGATTTAAATCGTTTTAATAAATGTTTTATGCGTTTAGATATTTATATTTTTATTCAGTTTGTTTCATAACAACTTCTACAAACTGGTATATAATTGTCCGAACCAATGACCGTTTGTTCTTTTTCGGAAGTTATTCTTTTTGAAAAAATTCCAGGTGTTCCGTTTTTACATATACTACATAGTGAAGTTAGCTTTGTGACCTTATCGCATAACGGAATTAAGTCCAATAACTGACCAAATTTCTTACGTTCGAAATCGCCATCTAGTCCACAAACATAAATATGTTTGCCGTGTTTCAACATATGTTTAACAGTTGGATACAGGTCTTCAAAAAATTGACCTTCGTTAATTAATATTACATCCGCATTTATTAATTTAACACTGTCATCTAACGATTTTAAACGCATTTCTTCATCAGAAATTACGGATTCATAATACCATACGTCGATTAATTTATCAGTTTGAATACAAGGAATCATTACTTTATCGTGTGTTGATAACATTTTATCATCGTACCTTTTATCAAACGAATGATTTATTACAGCAACTGGAATGTTACAAAATTGACATTGTTTATAGATTTCTACTATTTTAGATGTTTTACCGCTATACATACAACCTAAAATAATTTCTAAATAAGAAGACTTATTCTTTAAATTTTCTGTTTCACTTGTTTTATTTTCCATTTGCTTTATTTTTAACATAAGTTATATTTATATAATTTTATAGTTAGTTTAATTTATTGTTTTTATAAAATTTATAGTATTGTATTTTATATTAAATATAATACAATACTTACTAATATAAGAAGGTATAATCATGGCTAGTATTCCTTGGTGTGAAAAATTTAGACCGTCTAATTTTGACGACATTGTTTTAGACCCTTTAAATAAAAAAATTCTAAAAAATATTATTGACACATCTTATTTTCCTAATTTATTATTTTTTGGTCCACCTGGAACAGGAAAAACAACTACAATTATTAATTTAATCAATTCGTATCAAGAAAAAATTGGACAAAAAAATAAAGGGCTCATGATTCATTTAAATGCTTCTGACGAAAGAGGAATAGATATAATTCGAAACCAAATAAATCAATTTGTTAACTCTAATACACTTTTTAGTGTAGGAATGAAATTTGTAATTCTCGATGAAGTTGATTATATGACAAAAAATGCTCAACAAGCATTAAGATATTTATTACAAAATTATTCTAACAATGTCCGTTTTTGTCTCATTTGTAATTATATTAGTCGAATTGATGAAGGATTACAAAACGAATTTTTAAGACTTCGTTTTAATCAGTTGCCTAAAAATGATATTTTTCAGTTTTTATCTAATATCTCTAAATCAGAAAATTTAAATCTTAATGAAAAGACTATTTGTCTTATTCAACAATTATATAAGTCAGATATAAGGAGTATGATTAATTTTATGCAGTCAAACCAAAATATTTCATTCAATGAACTAAATATTATTGATAAAGATGTATGGGATACATTATATAATTTGTTTAAAACCAAAACTAGCTTACAAACTATTATTACTCAATTTAATAATGTAAGCATCAAATACAATATTGATAAAAAAAATGTCATCAAGGATTTTTTAAACTTTATTATACGAAATAAGGTTTCAGAAGAAGATAATTTAATTAATAACACTAAATTCTATAGCTTTATAGAAAATATATTACATTTTGAAGAATGTAATGATAATCATTACGTGAATTATTCACTTTTACGTATTTCATCATTAATAAAAGAATTATAAATATTCATTCTAATCTGTAATTTTATTAAAAATTCATTGGGTGGAGAACTTTTGGATGGGTCAAATACATTTTCATTTAAACTATACTCAGGGGCTGACGCATTTTCTATGTTCTTTGGAGAACTTGGGGAAATTGGAATTATACTGCTTCTTTCGTAAATGTTGTTGTTCCGAGGTTTACAAATATTCATTTTATTATTTCTATAATATAAGAAAATAATTGAAATTTTTTTAATACAATAATTATATTATTAATTATAATAATATAAAGAGTTTAAATCGATTTAAAGATAATTAACCAATAATATAAATGGCTTTAAATACATTTTCTAATAATATTGATGACGAATGGTCTCAATTTTTATCAAATAATTATAATAATGATTCTGATAGCGAGCCAGAATCTGAAAATGAAACTACTACAAAATATGCGGAACAATATTCTTCATTTAATGTAAACAATAATTGTATTGATGAAGATAATACTGTAATAAATCCAGATTTATTAAATACATTAGAGGCACCAGTGCCTACTCCTATTTATGTATCTACTAAATCCAAAATTGCTTATCTAACTAATCCGGTAGATTTAAAAATATTTTGGGAAATACCTATAATACCTTATGCTACTCCTTCAAATGGGGTAATTAAAAAACAAATAAAATTTAATTCAAAAACCCCAGAAGAATTAAATATTATACAAGAAAGATTAAAAAAGGAACTTTATTATGATGAATATATAATAATTCATATTGAAAATCCTTGTGGACGAATTAAATTTAAGGATATTCGGAAAATTACAGTTGGCATATCAAAAAAAGATATTATGAGTTATCGTGGTAAAAAGAAACAAGCGTTTTACAATTGTTTTGTAATGATTATTCGTATTAAAATTGATGGACTATTTAAAGAATTTCATATTAAGGTTTTCAATACAGGAAAATTAGAAATTCCAGGGGTTCAAAGTGAACAAATGTTTGAAATCGTGCTACAAAACATTATTACAATTTTACAACCCTTTTCTGAAACAGTGTTGACGTATGAACAGACAAGCGATACTGTGTTGATTAATTCAAATTTCAATTGTGGATTTTATATTAATAGAGAAGTATTATATGATTTACTAAAATATAAATATCACATACATGCTATTTATGACCCGTGCTCTTATCCTGGAATTCAGTGTAAATTTTATTTCAATAATGATGTAGTTTCACAATCAGGAATACAGATTACTAATGAAAATAAAGATAAGTATACAAATATAACGGAAGTATCCTTTATGATATTTAGAACTGGCAGCGTTTTAATAGTCGGAATGTGCGAAGAAGCTGTTTTAAATGTCATTTATGATTTTCTAACAGCACTTCTAAAAACAGAGTTTCCAAAAATTTGTCAAAATGTTTTCGGAATTAAACATACAATGTTGAAGGATAAAAAGAAGAAAATACGCAAGAAAACAATTAATATCACTGTTTTACCTGATAATGATGGAACTAAGTATACTAAAAATAATATTATTGAGTCAGGACACGTCATATTTCAAGATACTAAAGAAATTTCAAAAAAAATGATGCCTACAAACGATAAAATAATAAATAATGATGATGAATTTGTCATTGAACTTAATAAGACCAAAAAACAACGGAAACCAAGAACAACTAAAAACCATACAAAATAATTATGATAACTAACTAAAAATATGTTCATTCAATGAAGACAAATCGTTTTCATCCAAAAATTTATTTATATCACATAAATGTATTTTATTTATTATATTTGTCATATTTGTTATACTTATTTCGTCTGTAGTTTTTTTTCTACTTTGTATTCGTTTAATAAAATCTTCAAAAATTACATAAAAATCGTATATTTTGATTTGACTATTTATTAGTAACTCAACAAATGAATAAATACATTTCACACAGTTTAATCTTATTTTTACTTTATTTAAATTATGACTTAAATTATAAATTTTTTCACAATACGCATTGATTATTTCTTTTTTGTTTTCATACAAAAAATCAACATGATGTAATAAATAGTGCATTATTTTTTTATATGTTTGCATATATAGTTTCGAAATTTCAAGTATTTCATCTTCTTCTGATGTAAGTTTTCCTATATTTTTTTTGTATTCATTGTTTATGTCATAAATTGTTTTTTTGTAGACAAACAAAACAGCATCTCTTGAACTTAATTGTAAAAATGTAATATTGTCATCTGATATTTGCTCTATAAATTCTATATAAAAATAAAATGCTTTCTGAGTATGATAATATGTTAAATCTAAATTTTTTGTATAAAAAAATATCATTGAAAAAACATGAATTAATGTCTCTATTCCTCTTTCAAAAATAAACAAATAATATGATTTCTTTTTCATTGTTATTTTTTCAGACATAATTTTCATATAATCAATTATTATATCTGTAAATTTATTTAATATTTCTTGACTTGTATTTTGTATTGTTTTTTTGTAATTATCTACATTTAACAAAATATATTGTGGATTTTCTTTTGAAGTAGACATTATATTTATACTATATTTGTTTATTTATTTTATTTGATTATTTACTTATTTTTACCAAATTTAATAATATATATGTAAAACTATTTAAAGATAATAATTTTATTTAGTATAATGTCTACTTCTGAACAAAAATCATCGACTCAAGGCGCTGCTGGACCTGCAGCTACTTCTGATTCTCACTCAGTGACCACTGGTAACTCAAATTATCGCCTTCCTTCCGATACAACGCTTCAACATGCGAGCAAGTTGGCAATTGTTGAAGATAAACCTATTATGCTAGATTATTGGACTTTCTCTGTTGACAAGAAGGCCCTTGTCGGTGTTAGAGAATCTGGTGAAAAACTATTAGTTAAATCTCCTGAAGAGTATACCAGCGCTATTGCTAAGTTTTACAAAT
>Ga0172372_10001449_pt1 | contig 36818 bp, 31 predicted proteins | sample LakKiv5m_2_FD_114544 | JGI IMG/M metagenome (GOLD analysis project Ga0172372, IMG submission 114544) | Freshwater microbial communities from Kabuno Bay, South-Kivu, Congo - kab_092012_9.5m | ecosystem: Environmental > Aquatic > Freshwater > Lake | place: Democratic Republic of the Congo...
AAGGCCATCGGCCTGGTGCTTCCGGAACTGGCCGGGCGGCTGGACGGGCTGTCGGTGCGTGTGCCGACGCCGAACGTCTCGCTGGTGGACCTGACCTTCATCGCCGAGAACGCGCCGGCAAGCGTCGAGGCGATCAACCAGATCCTGCGCGACGGTGCGCAGAAGCTGCCGGCCGGTGTGATGGAGTGCAACGACGAGGCGCTGGTGTCCTGCGACTTCAACGGCTATCCCGCCTCCTGCGTCGCCGACCTCAGCCAGACCCGCGTGCAGGGTGAGCTGGTCAAGGTTATGGCCTGGTACGACAACGAGTGGGGCTTCTCCAACCGCATGCTCGATGTGCTGCTGCACTGGCAAGGCGCCAACGCCGGATGACCGACGCCGACCGACCTGGTGTGGGGCAGGGGCTCTGGCAACTGCCCCTGGCGCAGTTTCGCAATGCCGTGGCCGAGCGCGCGCTGCCCGGCTGCGGCGCGGTCGCGGCGGTGACCGCGGACCTCGCCGTAGCGCTGATCGTCAAGGCGCTGCGGGTCACGGCCAGGCAGCGCGACGATGACCGCTGCAGCGCGTTGCTCGACGAGGCGCGGGCACTGCTCGGCCGTCCTGGTGCCTTTGCCGACGACGATGTGGCGGTGTTCCGCGAGGTGCTCAAGGATCAGCACGAGGAGCGCTTGGCGTCCTCGGCGGCGCGCCAAGCCTGTGCCGTGCCGCTGGCCACCGCCCATGCCTGTATCGAGGCGCTGGGCATTGCCGAGCGTGCCTTGCTGCTGGTCGACCCCGCGCTACGGTGCGACGTCGAGGCTGCCGTCCTGTTGCTGGTCGCCTGTGTCGATGCCGTGCTGCTCAATGTCGACGCTGATCTGCAAGGGCTGGACGACGCGCAGGCGCGCGCGCGAGTGCAGGTGCGGGCCGAGCGGCTGGCCATGGCAGTGGAGCGGCATCGGCAACGTTCGGTTTGATCAGCACGCGCACTGCGCAGCGAATAAAACGAGACCATCGGTCTCGTTTTTTATTGACGTCTACCCATTCGCTTTCTACTCTCCAGGTTCGATAGTGAGACATAAAGTCTCAGAATAAGAAGCCGCCATGCCTCAGGCGGCCCACCTCGGAGAATGCTCGTGAGCCACCGCATCGTCCTGCCGCGCCTGATGGAAGTCGGCGCTGGCGCCAGCGGGCAACTCGCCCGCGTGTTGCAGGAACTGGGCTGCAGTCGCCCGCTGATCGTCACCGACCGCATGATGGTCGAGCTCGGCTATGTCGCGCGCATCGCCGGTCAGCTGGAAGAGGCCGGCATCGCCAGCCAGTGCTTCGCCGATACCCTGCCCGAACCGACCGCTGCCTCCATTCGCGCCGGCGTCGAAATGGTCCGCCAGGGGGACTTCGATTCCATCGTCGCCCTCGGCGGCGGCAGCCCGATCGATTCGGCCAAGGCCATCGGTATCCTCGGCAAGTTCGGCGGCGAGATGCGCGACTACCGCTTCCCGCGCGATGTCAGCGAAGCCGGCCTGCCGCTGATCGCCATCCCCACCACCGCCGGCACCGGCTCGGAGGCGACGCGTTTCACCATCATCACCGACGAGACCAGCGACGAGAAAATGCTCTGCGCGGGCCTCGGCTTCATGCCCATCGCCGCGCTGATCGACTACGAGCTGACCCTCTCGCTGCCGCCGCGGGTCACCGCCGACACCGGCATCGACGCGCTGACCCACGCCATCGAGGCCTATGTCAGCCGCAAGGCCAGCCTCTACAGCGACTCTCAGGCGCTGGAAGCCATGCGCCTCTTGGCGCCGAACCTGCGCACAGCCTTCCACCAGCCGGACGACCGCGCCGCGCGTGAAGCGATGATGCTCGGCGCGACCCTGGCCGGAATCGCCTTCTCCAACGCCTCGGTGGCGCTGGTGCACGGCATGAGCCGGCCGATCGGTGCCTTCTTCCACGTGCCGCACGGGCTGTCCAACGCCATGCTGCTGCCGGCGATCACCGCCTTCTCGATTCCCGCGGCGCCCGAGCGCTACGCCGACTGCGCGCGGGCCATGGGCGTCGCTGCACAGACCGACAGCGTCGAGGTGGCGAACGACAAGCTGCTCGCCGAGCTGCGGGCGATCAATCAGGAACTGAAAGTGCCGAGCCCGGAACAATTCGGCATCGCCCGCGAACGCTTCTTCGAGCTGCGCTCGACCATGGCGCGTCAGGCGCTGGCCTCCGGCTCGCCGGGCAACAACCCGCGCGTGCCCACGGAAGCGGAAATCATCGACCTTTACGAAACCGTCTGGAACCAGGAGTGAAGCCATGCAGACCCTCGGCAACCTGATCAACAACGAGGCCGTCGCCGGCCGCTCCGAGCGCCATGCCACCGTCTACAACCCGGCCACCGGCGAGCCGCGCCTGTATGTCTCGCTGTCCTCGGCGGACGAAACCCGCGAAGCGATTGCCGCTGCCCAGGCCGCCTTCGATAGCTGGTCGAAGACGCCGCCGCTGGTGCGCGCGCGGGTCATGTTCCGCTTCAAGGAACTGCTCGAGCGCCGCCGCGACGACGTCGCCCGCTTGATCACCAGCGAGCACGGCAAGGTGTTTTCCGACGCCCAGGGCGAAGTGACCCGCGGGCTGGAAGTGGTGGAGTTCGCCTGCGGCATCCCGCATCTGCTCAAGGGCGAGTTTTCTTCCAACGTCGGCCGCGACATCGATTCGAATTCGCTGATGCAGCCGCTCGGTGTCTGCGCCGGGATCACCCCGTTCAACTTCCCGGCCATGGTGCCGCTGTGGATGCTGCCGGTGGCCATCGCCTGCGGTAACACCTTCGTCTTGAAGCCCTCGGAAAAAGACCCCAGCGCGACGATGCTGATCGGCGAACTGCTGGCCGAGGCGGGGCTGCCGGCTGGTGTGCTGAACATCGTCAACGGCGACAAGGAGGCGGTGGACGTGCTGCTCACCGATGAGCGGGTGCAATCGGTCAGCTTCGTCGGCTCTACGCCCATCGCCGAATACATCTATGCCACCGCCTCGGCCCACGGCAAGCGCTGCCAGGCGCTGGGCGGGGCGAAGAACCACATGGTGGTGATGCCCGACGCCGATCCGCAGCAGGTGGTCAGCTCGCTGATGGGCGCGGCCTACGGCTCCGCCGGCGAGCGCTGCATGGCGATTTCCGTCGCGGTGTGTGTCGGCGACGAGGTGGCTGACAAGCTGGTCGAAATGCTCAAAGGCGAAATCAGCCAGATGCGCACCGGCCCGGGCCTGGGCGTCGAGCCCGAGCCGCACATGGGCCCGCTGGTGACCCGCGAGCACCAGCAGAAGGTCAGCGGCTACATCGATCTGGGCGTGGAGGAAGGTGCAACGCTGGTCTGCGACGGCCGCGGCATCAAGGTCGAGGGCTACGAGAAAGGCTTCTATGTCGGCCCGACGCTGTTCGACCGGGTCACGCCGAGCATGCGCATCTACCGCGAGGAGATCTTCGGCCCGGTGCTGGCCGTGGTGCGGGTTGCGTCGTTCGACGAGGCGCTGCAGCTGATCAACGACCACGAGTTCGGCAACGGCACTTCGATCTTCACCCGTGACGGCGATACCGCGCGGCAGTTCGAGGAGAACGTCAAGGTCGGCATGGTTGGCGTCAACGTGCCGATTCCGGTGCCGATGGCCTTCCATTGCTTCGGCGGCTGGAAGCGCTCGGTGTTCGGTCCGCTGAACATGCACGGCCCGGATGGGGTGCGTTTCTTCACCCGGATGAAGACCGTGACCCGGCGCTGGCCCACCGGTATCCGTGCCGGCGCCGAGTTCGCCATGCCGACCATGAAGTAAACCCGCGCGGTCCCGTTGCACTGGCGGTGCCGGTCGCTACACTCCCGGGCGCCCTGTGGGGCGTCCATCTTCATCGAACGACAAGGCAGACGATGCGCAGCACTCCACGCGAGAAAGGCTCTTCCATCACCCGCGTGCTGGAAATCATCGAGGCGGTGGCGGCGGCGAAGGAGCCGCTCAGCCCGACCGCGCTGGCCGAGCGCCTGGACATCCCCAAGGCCAGCGCGCACCGGCTGGTGCAGACCCTGGAGAAGGAAGGCTTCCTGCAGTTCGGCCTGCGCGGCGGGTTGCTACCGGGCGAGCGCCTGCATGTCGCGGCGCTGAACATCCTGCGCAGCAGCCGGCACAAGGCGCTGCGCCAGGCGATCCTGCGCCAGCTCTCCGAAGCCATCGGCGAGACATGCGGGCTGGCGATTCCGGACGGGCTGGACATGCTCTATTTCGATCGGGTGCAGACCAACTGGCCGCTGCAGATCAACCTGCCGATCGGCAGCCACACGCCGCTCTGGTGCACCGCCAGCGGCAAGCTCTATCTGGCCTCGCTGCCGCCGGAGCAGCTGGAGCGGGTGCTGCCGCGCCTGCCGCTGCAGCGCATGGCGCGCAACACCCTCACCGATCTCAGCGCGCTGCGCGACGACCTGGCCCGCGTACGCGAGGAACAGCTGGGAACCGACTGCGAGGAGTTCATCGACGGCATGGTCGCCTGTGCGGTGCCGGTACGTGCATCCGACGGCGAGCTGCTGGCCTGCCTGTTCAGCCACGCGCCGGTGATCCGCTGTTCGATGGCGCAGCTGCTGGCGTTCGTGCCACGAATGCGTGCCGCTGCACGCGAACTGGAGGCGGTGCTCGGCAGCGCGGCGGCGCTGGAGGCCGATCAGAGCACGTAGAACAGAATGGCGATGAAGTGCAGCAGGCTGCCGACCATCACGAAGATGTGCCAGATGCCGTGCCAGTGCCGGAAGCGGTCGTCGAAAACGAAAAAGACGATGCCCACCGTGTAGCAGATGCCGCCGGCCAGCAACCAGCTGAAACCGGCGCCACCCAGGGCGGCGAACAGCGGCTTGACCGCCACCAGCACGATCCAGCCCATCACGGCGTAGATCACCAGTGACAGCACTCGTGCTTCGGAGCGCGGCTTGATCTCCTGCAGCATGCCGATCACCGCGAGGCCCCAGACGATGCCGAACAGCGTCCAGCCCCAGGTGCCGGCCAGGGTGACCAGACAGAACGGCGTGTAGCTGCCGGCGATCAAGAGGTAGATCGACAGGTGATCGAGCTTGCGCATGACCACCTTCGCCCGCCCGCGCAGGCTGTGATAGAGCGTCGAGATGCTATACAGCAGGATCAGGCTCAGGCCGTAGATCGCAACGCTGACGATCTTTACCGGCGAGCCGTCGAGCGCGGCGAGGACCAGCAGCCAGATCGCGCCGAGACACGCCAGCGCAGCACCGACCAGGTGCGTCCAGGCATTGAAGCGTTCGCCGTGATACATCCCAACCCTCCCGAAAGCCACGATGCCAGCAGCATGCCGCGCCAGCGTTACGGGATTCAAACCGGCCGCGAAAAAAAAGGCGCGGCGAGCCGTCAGCGCTTGAGCATCGCCCGCATCGCTGCCAGGGCGTCGTTGCCGCGCGCGGCCTTGACCTCCACCGGCGCTTCTTCCATGCCTTCCCAGACCAGGTCCTCGGGCGGCAGCTCGTCGAGGAAGCGGCTCGGCGTACAGTCGATCACCTCGCCATACTGCTTGCGCTTGGCGGCGAAGGTCAGCGCCAGGTTGCGCTTGGCGCGGGTGATGCCGACGTAGGCCAGGCGCCGCTCTTCCTCGATGGTGTCGGCCTCGATGCTGGAACGGTGCGGAAGGATTTCCTCCTCGAAACCGATGATGTACACCGAAGGAAATTCCAGGCCCTTGGAGGCGTGCATGGTCATCATCTGTACGCCCTCGGCACCTTCTTCCTCTTCCTGCTGGCGCTCGAGCATGTCGCGCAGCACCAGCTTGCCGATGGCATCCTCGATGGTCATGTCGCCGTCTTCGTCTTTTTCCAGGGTGTTCTTCAGCGCATCGACGAGAAACCAGACGTTGCCCATGCGCGCGTCGGCCACCTTGTCGCTGGAGGCGTTCTGCCTGAGCCAGTTCTCGTAGTCGATGTCCATCACCATGCTGCGGATGGCGGCGATCGGGTCGTTCTGCGCGCACTGCTGGCGCACGTTGTCCATCCAGTTCTTGAAGCGCGCCAGGCGCTCGGCATAGCGGCTGTCCAGATGCGCGCCGAGGCCGATTTCGTCGGCGGCGGCGTACATGCTGATGCCGCGCTCGCTGGCGTAGTTGCCAAGCTTTTCCAGAGTGGTGGAGCCGATCTCCCGTCGCGGCACGTTAATCACCCGCAGGAAGGCGTTGTCGTCGTCCGGGTTGACCAGCAGGCGGAAGTAGCTCATCAGGTCCTTCACCTCCTGGCGGGCGAAGAAGCTGGTGCCGCCGGACAGGCGATAGGGAATCTGGTGGTGCTGCAGCTTCAGCTCCATCAGCTTGGCCTGGTAGTTGCCGCGGTAGAGGATGGCGAAGTCGCTGTAGGGGCGCTGGGTGCGCAGGTGCTCGGTGAGGATTTCCAGTGCCACCCGCTCGCACTCGGCCTCTTCGTTGCGCGTGCGGATCACGCGGATCTCGTCGCCATGGCCCATTTCCGACCACAGTTGCTTCTCGAACACGTGGGGGTTGTTGGCGATGAGGATGTTGGCGCACTTGAGGATGCGGCTGGTGGAGCGGTAGTTCTGCTCCAGCATTACCACCTTCAGGGACGGGTAGTCCTCCTTCAGCAGCATCAGGTTTTCCGGACGCGCGCCGCGCCAGGCGTAGATCGACTGGTCGTCGTCGCCGACCACGGTGAACTGGTTGCGCATGCCCACCAGCATCTTCACCAGCAGGTACTGGCTGGCATTGGTGTCCTGGTATTCGTCCACCAGCAGGTAGCGGATGCGGTTCTGCCACTTCTCGAGGATGTCGGGGTGTTCTTGGAAGAGCTTGACCGGCAGCAGGATCAGGTCGTTGAAGTCCACCGCGTTGTACGCCTTGAGCGTGCGCTGGTAGTGCAGGTAGACGATGGCGGCGGTCTGCTCCTTGGGGCCGCGCGCCTTGGCCAGGGCCTCGTCGGGCAGGATCAGGTCGTTCTTCCAGCTGTCGATGAGGTTCTTGATCTCGTCGGCGCCGTCATCGCCGGCGTATTCCTTCTGCATGATGTCGGTGAGCAGCGCCTTGATGTCGCCGTCATCGAAGATCGAGAAGCCGGGCTTGTAGCCCAGGCGCGCGTATTCCTTGCGGATGATGTTCATGCCCAGGTTGTGGAAAGTGGACACGGTCAGGCCGCGCGCCTCGCTGCCCTTGAGCAGGGTGCCGACGCGCTCCTTCATCTCGCGCGCCGCCTTGTTGGTGAAGGTCATGGCGACGATGTGACGGGCCTGGATGCCGCAGTTCTGCACCAGGTGGGCGATCTTGCGGGTGATCACGCTGGTCTTGCCGGAGCCGGCACCGGCGAGCACCAGCAGGGGGCCGCCGACGTAGTTCACGGCTTCCTGCTGCCGAGGATTGAGTCGGGACATGTTGTTCAGGTCGTTCGAAACGGGGGCGCGAGTTTAACAGGCCGAAAGGGTGATGCAGGCGCGTTACAGACGCAATAAAACGCCGGTCGTCGCGCGTGGGGCTTGGCTAATGGCAAGAATCGATTAGTCTTGTCGCGCTGCAGGATGCTGGGGTGGTTGCACAGGGACTGGTGGGATCGGAGACCCTTTGGTGTCTTCAACAGCTCAAGAGTCCGGAGGCCGCTTGCCAGCGCCTGCCCAACCCATGCCACTGTTGCTGTTGGCGCATCGCCCAGACTGGGCGGTGCGGCTGCGCGCCTGCCTGCAGGGTTCGGCCCACGCCGAACAGCTGGTCGTGGCGACGGACTGGCAAACCGTCAGCCAGCAGCTCGAATCTCCCTGTCTGGTCCTGGCGACGCCGCAATGCCGACCCGCACCGGGGCGCTTTCCCTGGCCGCTGATCCTGCTGCTCGACGAGGAGCCGGAAGAAACCCCGGAAGGTGCGGTCGACTGGCTGGTGGCCGACCAGCTCAGCGCCGAGGTGCTGCGCCGTTGTCTGCGCTACGTGCGCGAGCGCTGCAACCTGCAGGGCACCCTGCAGAAGCTTGCGGTGCGCGACCCGCACACCGGCATCGCCAATCGTCAGGGCTTCCAGGCGCAGCTGCTCGACGCCCTGAGCGAGCACGACGGTCATGGCCTGGAGCTCGGCTACCTGGACCTGGACAATTTCCGCCACGTCAACGACGCCCTCGGCCACGATGCCGGAGACCGCCTGATCCTGCAGGTGGTTGCCCGGCTCAAGGCGCAGCTGGAGGTGGGCGATCTGCTGGCGCGGCTGGGCGGCGACGAGTTCGCCTTGCTGCTCGACACCCGTGACGATGCCGGGCGCGCCGATGCGATCGCCGATCGCATCGTCGAGGCGCTGGCCGAGCCCTACTGGGTGGACGGCGAAAGCCTGATGCTCGGCTGCAGCCTCGGGCTGGCGCGAGCCAGCGCCGGCACCTCGGCCGATGCGCTGCTCTGGCATGCGCAACTGGCGATGCGTCAGGCCAAGGCCAGCCAGGGCTGCACCTGGTGCCTGTACGACGAGCACGTCAGCCGCAGTGCCCGCAGCCTGGCCGACCAGGAGGGCGAGCTGCGCCGCGCGCTGCGCCGTGGCGAGCTGGAGCTGCACTACCAGCCGCGGCTGTGTCTGGACACGGGCCGCGTGGTCGGCATCGAGGCGCTGGTGCGTTGGCTGCATCCCGAACGCGGTCTGCTCGGGCCGGACGCCTTCATTCCCATGGCCGAGGAAAGCGGCCTGATCGTGCCGCTCGGCTACTGGGTCATCGCCCGCGCCCTGCGCGACCTGCAGAGCCTGCACGAGCAGGGTGCGGACTCGCTGCACATGGCGGTCAACCTGTCGTTCCGGCAGTTCCAGGACAGCCAGTTGCTGCCGACACTGACGCGGCTGATCGACGAGCGCGCCATCGACCCGCACTGGCTCGAGTTCGAGCTTACCGAAACCGCCGTCATGCGCCGCAGCGAGCAGGTGCAGACCGCCATGCAGGCGCTTGGTCAGCTGGGCGTGCGCTTCTCGCTGGATGACTTCGGCACCGGCTTTTCCTCCTTCGTGCACCTGTCCAACCTGCCGATCACGCTGCTCAAGATCGACAAGAGCTTCGTCGCCAGCATGGGCGCCCGCCCGGAAAAACGGCAGCTGGTGGAGGCGATGGTCGGGCTGGCACACAACCTGCGGCTGGAGGTGGTGGCCGAGGGCGTGGAAACCGCCGAGCAGCTGGAGCTGCTGCGCCAGTTTGGTGCGCAGCAGGTCCAAGGCTATCTGGTCAGTCAGCCGCTGCCGCTGGCCGAACTGCTGAGCTTCATGAGCGCCGAGCGCCAGACCGCCGGCCTGGCGCACTGAGTCGAGGCGCCCCGGCACCACGGCCGGGACGCGCCGCCATCAGCGCACCATGTGCAGGAAGTGCATGTGTTTCTCGTACTGGCCGAGGATGTCACCAATGACGTCTTCGCGGCTCCAGCCCATCACGTCGTAGTCCTGGCCGCCTTCCTTGAGATGTACCTCGGCGCGGAAGTACTTGCGCTCCTCACGCTCGTCGTCCTCGCTGGTCACCACGAAGCTGGGCATGGCGTAGGCGCGCGGGCGTACTTCGTAGATGAAGTCCGGCTCGCCTTCGTGGGTGATCTCGAAGCGCAGGCGGCGGTCTTCGCCTTCGCTGATCTCCACCTCGTAGCCCTGCTTGCGCATTTCTTCGGCGATGGCCTCGTAGGCCGGACGCACCACCTCGGCGATGAAGCGCACCACATGGGCGCGCCGCGGGAACAGCATCAACGTGCGCAGGCGCCGTTGCCAGCCTCCGGCCGTTGGCGCTGCGCTCGGCGAGATGCTCAGCGCCTGATAACGCAGGCCCTGCTTGGTGGCGTCAAGGCGTAGGGCCTTGAGCAGACCCCACATGGAGCAGAGCAGGGCGATGGTGAAGGGCAGGGCGCTGGCGATGGTCGCTGTCTGCAGCGCGGTCAGGCCATCGGCCAGCAGCAGCGCGATGGCCACTCCGCCCATGGACACCGCCCAGAAGATGCGCTGCCAGATCGGCGTGCCCTGCTTGCCGCCGGAGGCGAGCATGTCCACCACCAGCGCGCCGGAGTCGGCGGAGGTGACGAAGAACACCACCACCATGATGATCGCCACGAGGGAGATCAGTGCCGAGAACGGAAAATGTTCGAAGAAGGCGAACAGTGCCAGTGAGCTGTCCTGTTCGATGGCGTCGCCGAGGCTGCTCACGTGCTCCCAGAGGATCATGTGGATGGCGGTATCGCCGAACACGGTCATCCACAACAGGGTGAAGGCGGTGGGCACCAGCAGCACACCTGCAACGAATTCGCGGATGGTCCGCCCGCGGGAAATGCGTGCGATGAACAGGCCGACGAAGGGCGACCAGGCCAGCCACCAGCCCCAGTAGAACAGCGTCCAGCCACCGATCCAGTCGTTCGGCTCGTAGGCGTAGAGGTTGAAGGTCTTGTTGACGATGTCCGACAGGTAGCTGCCGATGTTCTGCACGAAGGTCTGCAGGATGAACACCGTCGGCCCCGCGATCAGCACCATCAGCATCAGCAGGCCGGCCAGCGACAGATTCAGCTCGGACAGCCGCCGCACGCCTTTGTCGAGCCCGGTCACCACCGAAATGGTGGCGAGCAGGGTGGTGGCGACGATCAGGCCGATCTGCACCGGAATGGTCACCGGCAGGCCGTAGAGATGGTTCAGCCCGGTGTTGATCTGGGTGACACCCAGGCCGAGCGAGGTAGCGACGCCGAGCACCGTGCCGATGATGGCGAAGATGTCCACCGCGTGCCCGATGGGACCGTAGATGCGCTCGCCGATCAGCGGGTAGAGCGCCGAGCGCAGTGTCAGCGGCAGGCCGTGACGGTAGGCGAAGTAGGCGAGGATCATCGCCACGATGGCGTAGATCGACCAGGCGTGCAGGCCCCAGTGAAAGAAGGTGATCTTCATTGCTTCGCGGGCGGTGAGGGTCGTGCCGCCTTCGCCCACCGGCGGCGAGAGGAAATGCATGACCGGCTCGGCTACGCCGAAGAACATCAGGCCGATGCCCATGCCGGCGGAGAAGAGCATGGCGAACCAGGTCAGGGCGCTGTAGTCCGGTTCGCTGTGATCCGGGCCGAGCTTGATGTCGCCGTAGCGACTGAAGGCCAGCAGCACCACCATCAGCAGGATGAGTGCGACGGCGAGAATGTACAGCCAGCTGACATTGGCGATGATCCAGGCCTGGGCGTCGCCGAACAGGGCCTGCGCGTGTTCCTGAAAGGCGACGCTGTAGATCACCAGTGCCAGGATGATGACTGCCGAGCCATAAAAGACCGGGGCGTTGAGGTGGGAAGACGAGGGCTGTTTTGCCTCCATGCTGCGCTCCTACGGTTGTGTCTGGGGAGTGGCCGCCTGTGGCGAAAGCCAGGCAACTTAACACAGACCGCAAAAGCGTCCGCTTGTCAGCAGGCATCCGGCAACGTCGAATGCCCCGGCCGGAGGGGCTCAGGCTTGGCTGCCGGGGCGATATTGCAGCGCTTCGGCCAGATGTTGCCGGCCGATGCGTTCGGCCTGCTCCAGATCGGCCAGGGTGCGTGCGACCTTGAGCAACCGGTGTGCGGCGCGCAGGGACAGTGCGAGACGCTCGCAGGCGCGCTCCAGCCAGGCCTGGTCCTCGGCGGTCAGCTGGCAGTGCTCACGCAGGCCGACCAGGTCGAGAAAGGCGTTGGCGCAGCCCTGGCGGGCGAGTTGCAGTTGCCGCGCCTCGGCCACCTGTGCGGCGAGCACGGCGCTGCTCTGGCCGGTCTGTGGCGCTGCGTTGAGGGCGGTGGCCTCGCGCGCCACGGTCAGATGCAGGTCGATGCGGTCGAGCAGCGGTCCGGAGAGCTTGTTGCGGTAGCGCTGGATCTGCTCCGGCGTGCAGCGGCAGCGACCGTTAGGGTCGCCCAGATAGCCGCACGGGCAGGGGTTCATTGTGAAGTTTTGTGAGTAAAAATGCTTGAGGGGAAATAGAACCACAGGCAAGCATACGTGCGAATTCCAAGTTCTTGGAGGAACAGATGAATCAACGCACGATTTTCACTGGGAACTTAGAATCCGAGGGAAATAAGAAGCTTAGCCCGACGAGAGTTGCCTTAACGGTCAGGAATGATGGTCGGCAGTCTGGTTTTACAGTTGTTAACTTCAGATTTTTATCAGAATGGCTCGGAGAAGATACTGAGCTGTTCCTCAAAGGTATTGAGATTTTTTCTAGACGCTACAATAGTGCTTCTCCTGTTTATTCAGTGCGCAAAGTACTAAGGCATTGGTCTGAGTTACACAGGATTAAAAAATGGCGAAGACTTCATGAGATACCAATTGAAGAGTTTGAAGTCCAGCTTTCAGAGTTGAGACAAAGTTTCTATATATCCGAGACGGCGAAAGGCAAGGCTCTCACTACTACAACAAATAAGTGGGCTTTGTTTGTAAGGTTGGTTGAATCATTAGCTTTGATATCTGCAATACCCAAAGTGGTAGTTGGTGGATATATGCAAGCGCCCTCAAAGGCAGCGATATTACTTAGTAGAGATGTGGCAGTTGAATCTACAGGTACAATTCCTGCGCCAAAGACATATATGCCTGAGAGAGACTCGTACAATGATGAGTTGTTCGAGACTATATCTATTTTGGCATCTGATAATGATTATTTGTTGGAATACGCTAAACGTTTGAGTGGCGCAATAGCTGAGATAAAGCGATGTGCATTAAGTGACTTTGAACAGCTGAAAGCGAAAGAGGTGGATGGGGCAAAATTAATTAAAGAGGTCGGGCGAGGGTTTTTAGATAGGATTGAGGCAAGTAGCTCGCGCTATAGATACTTTGATCCAGCTAATGGGTTTCATTACTTTGCGTCTAATAGCGATCATCCGAAATTATTAGGAAATATTCTCGCAGTTGTTCATTACCAAATGCAGGGTATACCTAAACCCCACAGAAAGTTTGATAAAGAGGGCTGTGTTTCGATCAGCGATCACTCTCACTGGTCTTATATACAGCGGTATGGAAAAAATCGATTACTTCCGTATCTTGGAATAATGAGCAGTGAAGCCGCTGCAATATGTATTTTAATTCTGATGCTAGAGCATCCCGCGCTAAATGCGACATCATTATATAGGGCGCGTATAGAGGATAAAAATGGTTGCTCTATCCTACTTTCAGCCGTTGGAAAAAATCAACAACGCTTAACCGTTCAGAAGCCAAGAGCCGGTGAGGAAAAATCAGTAGTTCTCAGTTCCTTAGCAAGGGAAGTAATTCAAAAGGTACTTGATTGGACGGCACCTATTAGAGCAGAACTCAAGAGACAGAATAGGCACGAGGAGGCAAAGCTGCTATGGGTGGGTATGAGTATGTTGAATTACGATGTTATTGCGTACTCTGAGAAGGCCCTGTTTGGTGCTTTGAAAGTAAACCCCAAGCATCGGAAAAGAGGAGCAGAAATAAGTACGCGGATAATTCCTTTTGTAGACAGACATCCATCCCTTGAGAAATGGAAAGATAAAATAAATTTTAAAGCGATTCGAGTAAATGTAGGTGTTTTAACATACTTAGAGACAGATGGTGATCTAGTTTCCGTAGCTAAGGCATTTGGACATAAAAATGTACGTACTACAATAAGTAACTATATTCCTCGCGCTCTTAGGCAGGCCGTTTTTGAACGGCAGATAAGGAGGCATCAAAATTTATTGATTACCTCTTCCTTGTCAAAAAAGAAAGATATGCTGGCTGCGTCTGACTTTCGAACTATTGAGGAGCTTCACCAGTTTCTTAGGGAGAGTAACTCGTGTTTATTTGAACAGGCCGCCGATAAAGAATATATAGGGAAGGTTGGCGATGGGTTCGAAAGCAACATAATAGCTAGATCCAAAATTGTATTTGCTAATGATCCGGACGCGTTGGCTGTTGCTATGCTCTATCGTGATCGTCTGCACAATGCTAAGTGTGATTTTATTGATAGAAAGGATATCGCAACAGGGATTTCACCAAGATTTTGGATGGAGTTTGTTGATGCACTACTGAAACCACTTCCTCTATCAATGTCGGAGATCAGCCGGCTGGTAAAAAAAGCCTTAGAACGGAAAAAGGCTTTATCTAATAGTGTTGTTCTTCCGGAGATTGATTGATGACAGAGGTTAGACTGCCAGAATCTGTTGCAATCTTTTTTGAGAAAACAACTAGAACTTTTTCAAAATTATACAAGCCTAGTTGGCTGTTAAGTGAAGTTGAAGATAACGTCTGGCTCATTGATCTAGGCGAAAATGTCCGTGTCGTTGCAGGCTCTATAAAGGGTGGGGTGCGACTAAAATGGGATAGGTCTCTGCCCGGAGGTAGCTTCTCTAGTGAAGCATATAGGGTACCGTTAGAGCAGGCCAAGACGATTGTTGTGTGGGCACATGATGGAGCAATGCCAGCAATAGCAAAGACGATTCGAAATATATACATATTTCACTTGTATATGATGTGGCTAATAGAGTTTCTAGCTGTTAGGTATGGTGAGCGCTTTCAAAGAGAAGGGTTCTCGCTTCTCACAATAGATGATCTAGTGGAGTTTTTAGAGGCTGCGGTTCAGGAAGGTGTGTGCGGAACGGGTGCATTTATCTCTCGTTGGGAAAAGTATCTATCAAGTAAGCTTGGTTCTGATGCGTGTTCTTTAGAAAATATAAAAGATTATCTGGAGAGAGAGGGTGCTTATGATGTGAAAGGGCATCTGGACATGCGCTTTGTTGGTGAGGCTCTCAATATTGATAATAGAAGATTGAGAAATTCGTCAGTTTTTAAGGCATATATAGGTAAGTACAGTAAGATTTATCATCCATCAGTTACTGAAAACCTTGAAACAACGATGACTCTCCCGTCTTTAGCTACATGGTGCGTCTCATTCTGTCAGGTATTGGCGTTTCTACCTATTGAAACAGAAGTGGAATTGAGCGATTCGCAATCTATATTAGATGCTGTGCGCCCCTTTAGAGTACGTATTGATAAGCGTACCAAGACACTTCCTTTATCTATAGGTAGAAAACTTACGGCAGGTTGCTGCAAGTGGATGATAGAAATTTATCCGGATTTGCTCAAATATATTAAGGCAGTGATAAAGCAGTCTGCACTTTTAGTGGCTGGTGAAGAAATGTCGCCATTTAGTGCGCTCTCTGTAGTTAGTAACAGGGTGAGCATGCCTAGTAAGCTGGTGCCGCTGCTAGATGTATATGCTAGATGGCAAGCCGACACTTATATGTCAAAAACTACGATTCATGCCAATTTGCCTTATCCAGTATTCTTGCTTAGGCTTCACATAGCGGTCTGTTTCTGTTTGATAGCAATGCTTTCATGTTGCAGAAGAACCGAGGTTATTGCGCTAAGCTCTAAATCTATAAAGGAGTCTGAGGGGTGGTTTTATTTGACAGTTCTACTCAGGAAGACTGGTGTTGGAATTTTAAGGGAGAGGATGGATAAGCCGGTTCCAATGATTATTGCTGAATGTTTAGAAAGCCTCGCTCAGCTAAAAAAGGCTTGGAAGAAATTATATCTATCTGAGGATCCGCTGCTAGATGACCAAGCTTTTTTTAAAGTTAATGCACGCGGTATTTATCCATTGGTTATCCAGGATGTGTATGTGCTTTTAGGAGAGCTGAGCGAGTCACTGGATTTAGTTGATGTTCATGGTGAGCGTTGGGTAGTACTGCCGCACCAATTGAGACGATATTTTGCTATGACCTTCTTCCACTTTGGTGGAGCAGAGAACGCTCTGCCTGCTCTTTCATGGTTTATGGGGCACGAAAACATAGAAGAGACTTGGCATTATATAAAGGAAAGCCTGACAGGTCGCGAAATATCTGCATCAGAAGCTGCGATGGCAACCGCCGCTGTCTGTTCAGCCGACGAATCTGCAGGTGCTAAAGCCCTGAGGGATATCATTCAAAAACACTTTGGTTGTGAAAGCTTAAGTCTTATGAACGAAGACGAGATCTTAGACTATTTGGAAATGTTGGCGGAGCAGGGAGTATATACGGTTTCGCCAGTTCAGGTTAGATGCGGGAAAAGTCAAAAATATACCGTATTAATCTCTATAAAAGATGGATTTGATGCCTAGATTAGCTAAAGGTGAAGTTGCTTCAGGTGTAAAGGCTAAAGCGATAGCTTCCGAGGCAAGTGCAAAGCGGCGTATAGAGCTTTTTGAATCGCTCAAGCTTGAAACATCGCCATCAGAAAATAAAATTATGATTTTTGCGAATGTATCAAGCTTGGCTGCTTGGGACGAGCCGTTATCGGGAGTAACTCCGCTAAGTCAGAAGACGCTGCGTAAGTATATTAATATCTACTACCCAAGCGGATTGTCTGGTCTTACGAAGGAAGCTGGCTTAATGCTTCAAGGGGCTAAAGTTGCCGTCTCAACTGTGACAGCGGAAAAATATGTTGGTCTGCAATCGCGAGTAGAGCAGGCTGTTGATTCGGCATTAGAGATGACTGCCCGTTATTTGGACTTGCTCGAAAGAATGAAAAAATTAGCGGTTCAGGATGAAAGAGCTGAGATGGAAATGCAGCGCCATTTTAGAAGGTATGAAACGCATCCTCACATGAAGGTTGTGAAGTGAACGAAAGCGAAAAACTTTGGCTTCAGGCTTCCCAGGATTTTTCTTTGCCTGGATTTAATAAGCTAGCGAACTCAATGCGATGGAGTGCTCCGGGATTGAGGGCGCTATACTGGCCTAACGGTGTCATTTGCTGGCAAGTGAATGTATATCTGTTGTTTTGTAGACGATCCGGCAAGGCAGTTTCAACAATTAATACATATGCTTCCGAGCTATCTATCTTTGTCCGCTATATTTATAGTGTTGGCACAAGGATCGAAGATGTATGCGACGATGTCCTAATCGATTATTCTGACTGGTTGGTTTCAAGAGGGCGTGGAAGCGGAAGTCATATCAACCGGCTGATACTTAGAGTGATTACATTTCTACAGTGGTACCAGCATCTGATTATCGGTCGGTACTTGGTCGGAGGTGTGGGACAAGGTGCGCAAGTCACAGTTTCAATTCTTTCTAAAGGGATGTACAGAGGTGCAGTACGAGATAGAGTGCGACATCACTCTATGGTGCCTATAAGTATACCTAGAGTAGTTCGTCCTATATCTACGGCGGTCATATCTAACCTGCTTGATGCTTGTTATTCTGCGTCAGGGTCAAATTTTAAGAGAGCTCGCGATAGCTGTATTATTATTCTTATGGCTGATACTGGAATTCGTCGAGAAGAACTAACATGGATCCGGTGCGAGGATGTTGCTAATGCTACTTCAAATGGTGGTATTGTACAGGTAAGAACTTCGAAACGGAGAGGTAATCCCTACAGGGAGATACCCATTTCTGGCTCGACAGTTAGAAAACTAGTTGAGTACTTAGACGTTAGTCGTGCAGTTCAACTTAGGAAGTTAAAGCGTAAAATTAATAATTTCAAAGACGAAGGTTGGGCATTCTGTACCCTATCTGGAAAAAAATTAGAACCTGCCTCAGTAACGCAGATTTTTTCCGACTTACGAAAAGATGCCAAGATAGAAGAGCGTGTCTCCCCTCACATGCTGAGACATCGCTATATAACTCTTCAGGTTGTAAGCAGGCTCCGATCTTTAAATACATCGTCGTCAATTGGCGTAGAGGCAATCACTACGATATTGTCTAGAGTGGCTAGTGTTAGTGGACACTCAAGCATAGATAGCATGTGGCGATATGTTGACTGGGCCTATGAAGAACTCGAACAAGACTCTCGTCAAGCCTATCCCTCTAGTAGGGAAGCGTTTGAAGCTGCGGATCGAATACTAGAAGCTGTTTCGGCTGGTGCGGATGACGAACTGTTAAAGGCATTAAGGATAGTGAGAGATATACTTGCTCAAAATAACTCAATACCTGTGGGTAATCCTAGCATAGTGGCCCATTCGCTTAGAGGAAGAGCTGTATGAATTCCATTTAATTATAGAAACTCATCTTTCGTAAATGCTATTTAGCTCGCTTTCAATTTCTCTAAGCAGCTCATTAATAGTCTTGCCATTGCTCATTTCCAGATAGCAGTCGGCAAGTATAGTTATAGTAAGTGGATGCACGCCTAGAACCTTGGCTAGATCATCAACTTTGTCTATGGTGGGGCTCTTAAACCCTCGTTCTAGGGTGCTTAAATAGGTTCGACTGCTCACATCTGAAAAGTCCTCTTGCGTAAGGCGCTTTTTAGTACGTATGCGCTTAAGAGCTCTCCCAAAAGCCTGCTTCAATTTCATTTTGCTTACCCTGCAAAAAGAAACGATGAGGCCTTCTCGCGCCCTATAGGGCTACAATCTATAGTGTTCATGTTGGCGCGGCGTTGGGCCGTCCAGGAGGCCACAGAATGTTCACTGTCGACCGTTCAGCGTCTATTTCTCGCTTTCTAAGGTCTAAAAGGGGGGGTACGCCACACTGGTCGTACATTGAGCAAGAATGGTGCTGGCCATGGTTCTACCTAGAGACCTGTGCCTGGGATGGCGCCGATCTGTTCCGGCGTACCCTTTTGGTCAGCCAGATCGAGGATCTGGTGGAGTTGCTTGCTGAGCAAGGGGATCAGTTCTGGCTTGAGCAGGTATTGCTCGTCTCCCCTGATCACTTAAACCATCAAGGGTGCTGGGCTATGGAGTTACTATCTGAGCTCTGCTTGTCGCGAGATGATCAGACGGGGGAATTAGGCTACGTGTTTAAGGTAGAGGGAGGCCGTAGCTATTCAGCACATCCTAGCTTCGGGAAGGGGCTGCTTGTCGATATTGAAATACTTTTTTCCAGATCAACGCACTTGCCACCTAGGTAAATGCGTTGCGCCACTAAGGCTCTGCCTATGCAGCGCCTTTCCTTAGTGCTAGGCTTCGAATGCAGCCCAAGAGCTTCCTCTCCCGAGCACGTGTAGCGGTGACGAAACTTGGTTCGTAGGCGACCTTAGGTCGCCTTTTTCTTTTTAGGGCCGCAGACGCCTAACAGGGCAAAGCCCCTAGAGGGCCAAGATTCGACCTCCATTTATAGCATGCTGCTTGTGACTGAAATAATGGACAAATGCCTGCCGCCTGTCCGGCATTGCTGTGTATCTCTAGTCTTAGGCGTGAGGTAATTATTATGTGCAGCGAGTCTGAACAGTCATCTAATATAGAATCAATTCTTAACTGCGATGTTTGTGGTAAGTCTTTAGTTAGTGCAGAGGGCTGTGGAGTGCTGCATGCGAATTGGGGAGAAGAGTCTTCCCATCGTGGTGAAAAATATAAAGTTTGTCTTTGTGAAACATGTTTCTTTGTTACATTGGCGGCGTTGCGTCGCGAGCGAACTTTAAACAAAATTTTTGATGAGGATGTCGTATTTTCGGAAAGTGAATTTGGGCTGGTTAAACTTTGACTAAGTTTAATTTTCTTCTGGCAAAAAATCTAAGCTAACCCTTAATAGATAAGGTTACTTAGAGTAGGGGCTTCCAGTAAGTGTGCATGATAGTGGTCATCATGTGGTGGCCTGGTTGTCTTGATCATTGTTGAGCGTGTTGTATATTCAGGTGATGGCGTAACCTTTGGCCTTCTGTTAGGAGGTCGCCTGAAAACCAGTGCGCGCATGTTGAGTAAAGAGCTTTATTCTGTTTTATTTCGGGATAAAAATTTTCGACAATAAAGCTCATGAAAGTCTTAATAGACAATGAGCACTTGACCGGGATCCGGCAGTCCTCATGGCCAAGATGCAAGTGCGTAATAGGGTGCTCCTCCCTCGCCTGTTCTGGCGCAAAATCAAAGCGTAATGGACTACGGGATTTAAACAAATGCATTTCACCGGAAGACATTCGATCTAGCACGTAGTCGACAATGCTGTAATAGTCGATGTCTTCATCTAGCTCAATTGGGGACGGATACCAACAAAGCCGATGTCCAACTATATTTCGCCGGTCTAGCTTGTAAGATAATTGAATCATCGATCCATCTACTAGGAGCATAGAGTACTGGCGTGACTCAATCAGAGAGCAATACTCCTCCAAGCTAGCGAATGTATTATCCTTAAGCACAAAGCCATCATTGCCCCATGTTACTTCAATAATGCCATTCGCTCTTTGATATGCTTGGTGGTTACGGGAGTCTAGTGCCAAGCCGCATTTTTGCCAGTCAAATATTAGCTGGTTGATTGATGTAATAAGTTGTTCAGGCGTCATCCCGATCTCCCATAAAGAATCCTTGTAGCTCTTCGGGGATGTCGTCGAGAGTAATTTCGCCGGCATCGAACATGGCTTTGATTTTTTTTATCTGACCGAAGCCTTGATATATTTCTTGAAGCTCCTCAGATGACTTGTCCTTGTAAGCATTCTCAAGATGGTCCAGTTCCCTCTGCGTGGGGTATGTAAATGAGAGGCGGTAGTTGGCGCTCTGAATTTTTTCAATCTCTTGAGCAAGTAGCTTCATGTTCTGGCCGACGCCTGTAATGCGAGTCCAAGCCTTGGTGCGAGTTATAGCGGTGAACAGCGCATTTCTTTTCTTGCCGGAGTCAAGTCCACCATAACAGTAATGTGAATTAGCTGCATATACCATGGGAGCCTCGTTACCTTTCGCCCTGTATATGTGTGTAATGGCAACTGAATTTTCAATAAAAACGATGTCTTGGCTACTGTTTTTCCCGATCACGTGGCAGCCAATGCCAAGATTACGCAATTCGTGTACAACATACGCGGACTCTGACTGGAGTGTGTAAGCATCCGGGAACACGATTAAAATGTCGCTGGCCTCTAGTTCGTCAGATGCTAGATTTTCTTTTATCTGTTCGGCTATCCACTTCGCTTGTTCTTCTTTGCCATCAAATGCTTTGTATAATATTGCTTCTTCGGGCTTTATTAGTTTTGTGAAATAGTCAGGTGTCCGATCCGACGCACGTTGCAGTGATACAGGCTTTCCTAGCCTAAGTTCACCTGAAACCAATTCAAAACCAATATTCTTCCAGAACTTAGGGTCGGGGAACATGCGAATGGGGCCGCCCTCTCTGTAAATGCCAAGCCCGAGTCCTAAAGCAAGAGTTAGCGTCCAAGGGGGGTTTCGATAACAAATTGGTAGCATAATGTCCTGTTTAGGACTGTCTTGTTCCTCTTCTAGAGTAACGAATGGTATTCCGTCATCACTGGCTCCAAATAATTCTTCTGGAGGGAGCATCGTAAAGTCACCAAGGTTCTGCAACTCATCGTAAGCCCATACCACGCGATGAGGGTTTCTTACAAATTTATAGACAAGCTTGAAGAAGGATACGGGGAAATCTTGAGCTTCATCAATCAACAAATAGTCATATATCGGCTTAAAGCTCGAGCGTTCAGCGACGCTTAGCGCTTCCTGGCATGCGCCTTCAAAGGCTTTATCACGGCCATATTTCTGCATGGCCTGCATAAAATTAAGAGGTTCGATTCCTAGCTCTGCACATATTTCTGAGTATATGCCCGACTCTCGTGTGCTACCCCAAGCATGGCGTATTTGTAGGTATTCAGGGTCAGGATCTTCCTGGGTATTTTCGAAATAGAATTTTTCAGTTAGTTTTTCGAGCTGTTGATAAAGTGATCTGGTTTGAAATGTAACGGCTACCACGAGATTTGGGTTGTACGCATGTAGATATGCCGCCTTCATGGCAAGTATTATCGTTTTTCCGGAACCGGCTAAGCCGCGGATGCGTTGAGGTTTTTCAGGTGATTCGATAGCAGCTTTCTTTTGCCAACGGTCTAAGTTTGCGATCTCTTTTTCTATTTGTTTAATTGCGGCGCCATAGGAGTCTTCACGCTGCACTTTGCTTCTTTTCTTTGCTGGTTTTAAGACAGCGGTTTTTTGGATTGACGCATTTACCAGCTTGTACTGAAGGCTGGTAATTTTCTGGCACTCCTCTATTCTTTCTATAACCGTATCGGGTGTGCAGCAATCAACGCCTTCCAGTTCGTCTTGTCGGAAGGATATTACGTTTATATCTATAGTAAGCTTTCTTCTTTCTACTAGACCGCGCTCGGCAAAGAAGCGTTTCGTTAGTCCGCGATGTAACTCATCTTGATATTCAATAACAACGTCTGGGTCGTCTTCCGCAGCGTTGCTCAGGTCGAATGCAATAACACCAAATTCCTCTGAAACTAGCAATGCATCTGTCAGCAGAGCGTCATCATTTACATCAAATATCGGGTATCCAATATACAGGCTACCTTCAATCGCAAAGTCGCGCAGAGCTCTTACAAGGTCTTGGACGGCTTGTGGATTCTTCTTCTTGCCAAATATAAAGTCCATTTCTCGCTCCGTTATGTATCTGGGAGGTGATGCTTACTTATCTAACTGCTTATGCTTTGTGTGAGTCTGGTGTCCGGCGCTTAGTCAGCCGAACTCGCTCCGACGCCGCATGAGCGCTTGTGTCCGAAAAGACTGCACGCTGCTTGGGTGTCGTTAGGGGTTGAGGTAAGTCTTGCAGAGGCTTATGCCAAAAGCCATCCCACGTATCAAGAGCGTATTTTCCTCCCTAATGCCGGACGAGCATGTCAATTCCTGAGATGTGAGGATGATGGGCCGTGGCCCCCCAGAGGCTGTGGCGTATGTCTTCTGAAAGCAATCTGTCGGCCTGATGGAGGCGAGAGGGTTCCTATGTCTCGCTCAGAATGCTTGGGCCAAGACCGTCGCATAGTCGGGTTTCCCTAGAAGGGTAGGCGCGGGCATCCTGGTTTTGGTTGTCATACAGAGGCCTGAAACACATAGATTTATGTGTGTGCCAAATATAAAAATGTGCTACATTTTTCAGCGACGCTCGGAGCGAGCTGCCCAGATGACCTATGAAGAATTTCAACGCCAGATAGGTAAGGCAGGACTGAGTAAACGGAAGTTTGCTGAGCTTATAAAGATGAACCCGAACTCTCTGACAAACTATGCACGTGCAGGTGAGGTGCCAGCCCACCTGGCAATAATTTCTGTGTTGCTCGGCGCTTTGGCAGAAAATCAGATTGATTACTTCAAGATTTTAAAAGTCATAGAGATCGAACCAAAAAAACCGAGAGGGGCTCGAAAAGGAGCGTTCGGAGCGAATAAACAGGCAGATTTAGATTTTTTTGATACAGATAGAAAGGTTGATCATGGCGATTAGTTTTCTCGACTCTCCTCAGAAGGTTGGGGTCTCGGACGAGATGCTAGTTCGGCTTGATCAAGCTCGTGCCGGTTCTAGCTTCTCTCCAGATCTTCTTCCATATCTCGACTTAATTGAAAGCTCAGCTATCGACATGCCCGATGCGGTCGTTCAAGTTGATGGTCGGGCTGTAATGTATCTCATTAAGCCTCAAGTGCTTGGCGGCGAGCAAATTGATAGTAAGAGGCTTTCAGGCCTAATTCGTGCTTTAGCTTGCCGTGGCGATGCAAGGTACTTGGGGCTGCTATATCCCGGCTGCTTGTCGGTTTATCCAATAGGGATCACCGATCAGTCCCCATTGCCTTTGGGTGATATTTCCCTTAGTGCTGGGAATACAGAGTTTCATGAGTTTTTGACTGGCCAGCACTCATTAGCAAATAGTGATTCCAATGCTGCTGACAGCAATTGGTTGGATAATTTCCTTTTTGATCTTCTGACTAAGACTGCGGAGCAGCTTAAATCTGCCCACCCGAAATTGTCTGATAGTGAGGTTCTATCGCTTATTGGTCGCTGTCTCTTTCTAAGGTTTATCTCAGACAGAAATATAATTTCCGACGCTACCGCAGCAATAATTGCACCCAATAAAAACTCCCTTGATGAGCTTTTGGCAACGCCAAGCTCAGCAGCGTGTACATTTTCTTGGCTTGATCGCACATTCAATGGAAACATATTGCCCGTTATAAGTTCGGAGGGCGAGGTAAGGGATTATTCCTCTTATTTTATTGCAATGGGAGATGTGGCCGATACGGTCTGCACAATTCTCAATAACATTATGCGAAGAGCTCCTGGTGGGCAACTTCAGTTATTCTGGGAAGGGATTTTGTTCCAGCATGTGCCTGCCGATATGCTTAGTCAGGTGTATGAGCATTTTGCACATGCGTACCAAAGTGATCATGCCAAATCTACTAGCATCCACTACACTCCTAGGCACATAGCGCAGCAGTTGGTTGACGCTGCATTTGCCGGGATGAAAACAGCTCAAAAAGATCGAGCAAAAGTTCTTGACCCGGCATCAGGTGCGGGTGTCTTTCTTGTCCTTGCATTAAAAAGACTTGTTCAAGAGCATTGGAGAGAAACTGGTAAGCGTCCAGATCGTCAGGCGATTCGAAATATTTTGAATGCTCAGGTCTATGGTTTTGATATTAATCGTGAATCGCTTAAATTTGCGGCTTTAAGTTTATATCTTACAGCTCTAGAGCTTGATCCTGAGCCTACCCCTCTGGACGATCTTAAGTTTGATCGTCTTTCCGGTAAGACGCTCATATATGTTGGCGAAGACTCCGACTATTTGACTGCCGACAAGGGGCATGTGGATAGAAGCCTAGGCAGTTTGTCAGAGAGTTTGGTTCTGCCCGAGGATCTAAGAGGGGGGGTGGATCTTGTTATTGGAAATCCGCCATGGACTGAGCTCGGCAGCAGGTATAAAGCAAGGCTGGATGAGCAGGTGCGGCGCATCGCAGCTAAGCACGGTGTCAGCCCATTAACTGTTTCACAGTTGAAAGTGGATAATGGGGTTCCGGATATTCCATTTGTTTGGCGCGCTTTAGAGTGGTCCAAGCCGGGAGGCATGATCGCTTACGCACTTCATGCGCAGCACTTATTATTTAGGCAAGGCAATAGTGCGATAATGCGCAGCGCACTTTTTCAATGTATAGAAATAACGGGTATATTGAATGCTAGTGCATTGCGCAATGAGGCGCGTATATGGCCAAATATAACGGCGCCATTTTGCTTCTTGGTTGCAAGAAGTGAAAGGCCTAACGCTGATAGCTCTTTCTATTTTCTTAGCCCTGCCCGAGAAAAGCGGTTAAATGACCAGGCGCTATTCAGGTTAGATCCTCAGGCCGCTACTTCTGTGGCGCAAGTATACGCTATAAATGTCCCTTGGTTGTTTAAAGTGCTTGCGCGTGGGTCGAGCTTAGACTTAGAGGTTACTGCTAAGATTGCCGCGATAGACTTGGATTCTCAGCGTAACGGCCTTGATTCTGATGCGCTCTCTTTAGCAGATGATGGAGGTGAGGATGGCGTTTGTAAGCGAGAGTCTCTTTCCGATTTGTGGCGTAGATATAACCTTAAGAATCGAGATGGGATTCAGACAGCTTCTGCCAAATCCGCTAGGAACGCACAACACCTGTATGGGCTGCCATATCTTACAAAACACCTAAGTGCTGACTACCGTATAAATACACAATTATTACCGAAGTTTGATATTCCGACTCTATATAGGCCATATGAGCGAGAGTCTTTCAATGCTCCGCTTGTGTTATTTAGAGAATCCCCCAAGAAGCGGCGTGATCAAAGAGGGGCAATAGTTTCATTTGAGGATGTTGTATTTAGAGAAACGTTTTTCGGATACTCATGCGCAGGCCATTCGCATCCAGACATCTTGGCCAAGTATCTACAGTTGCTGTCTCTTAGTGATGTATTTATCTACTGGTCGCTTATGACAAGTAGTAAGTTCGGAATTGAACGTGATGCAATTCTCAAGGAGGATGTAGACGCATTCCCGGTTGTGCCGTTTGAAATGCTATCAAGCAATCAAATTGAAGATATCTTAAGAATTAGCGCAGGGTTATATGAAGGGCAGCTGGATTGGGGTGAGGTCGACAGATTTGTAGGTAAATTGTACGGTCTCAATCGAGCTGATCTGGGGGTGATAACTGATACTTTAGAGGTTGGTCTACCATACTCTCAGAATAAGGATTATGCGGAACGCGCTCCTAGGGAGGAGATAGGAGTATTTATTGATGAGCTTACGCGCATTGTTACGCCCTTTGCACACCGTAATGGGCGAGGCATTGAAGTTGTCCCGTTAGAATCAGAAAATAAGTGCTGGAAATTTATCTGGATTAAATTTTCCGATCATGATGCTTGTCAGCACTTGGACATAAATACAAGGTTGGCAACTGATATAGCGGATCATTTTTGGGCGTCTCAAGTTCGACTATATCTTTCTGCAGGAAGTCTTATCATTGGTCAGGTAGCGCAGAATCGATATTGGACAAGAACTCGTGGTCGCTTACTGGCTCTTGATTTGCTTAGCCAAGATATTGTTACACGGTAGTTACCTGGTCCCGCACGGAGCTAAACAGTGACAAGTAGTACGTTTATTAGTTTAGGCGTTCAGCCCAGAGTTTCGGCTCCATATCCTGGGTGGCCGCTTGTTCTGATACAGACTATTGAAGAGGCTCTCATCGCAGCAGAGAAAGAGCTTGTCAGGCGTCATGGCTCTTCGCTTAATACGGCGATTGAAAACCAAATTACTCAATGGCTGGATGAGATTTTATGTGAATTCCACGATGACGAGGTTATACCAGGGTTCAACTGTGATACTTTCATGCTTCCGCATATTGACTCCCCTGCTAGGCATATGCGGAATCCCCTGGGGCGGTTGAGGCCTGATATTGTTTTTTATCGTCATAATAATTCATTGAAGATTGATGATAAGAAAAATTATGGTTGGTTCTGTGAATGTAAAATACTTGATGAGACGCATACTCTTAGAAGTTATTTGCTCACTCGTGGACTAGATCAGTTCGTTACTGGCGACTATGCGTGGGGGATGCCCCATGGCCAAATGATAGGTTATGTTCGTGGTAATCGTAAACCTGGCTATACTCCGTCGATTGAGCTGAAAAAAGCTCTTTTTAATGATTCTAAGGCTACCGCTTTAGGGCTGAACTTAGGGCTGTCCTCTGAGCCCTCCGCCTGCGCTGCTAGTGGCTATGCAGATGTTCTGATTACTAATCACGCGCGCAAGTTTACTTTGCTCAATAGAAACGCTCCTGGGAATATTGAAATACGGCATATTTGGCTTCGAATTGTGTGAATATTGAGCTTCGATTTATGAGTTTTCGAACGAAGTTCGGGAGGTAGCGTGATAGAGGCTGTTGTATTCGATGCGTTTGGCACTCTGTTGCAATTGGGCGTCAGGCGTCATCCGTTTCGTCAACTTATGCGCCAGCTGCGCCTTCAGGGCAGAAGACCTGACCCTGAAGATGCACGGACATTGATGACTCGGAATTTAGGTTTAGCAGGCGCAGCCAATTCGTTTGGGGCTCAGATCAGTCACGCTGAGCTTGCTGGTATTGAACGCGACCTGTTTGTCGAGTTACAAAGTATTCGTCTTTTTGATGATTCTCTTGAAGCATTGAATAAGATTCGAGCTGCAGGGCTAAAAATTGCTATATGTTCTAATCTTGCAGCTCCTTATGCAGTGCCCATAAGACTTCTATTGCCCGAGCTGGATTACTATGTTTTTAGTTTTGAGGTCGAGTCAATAAAGCCAGAGCCAGAAATTTACCAAAAGACTATCGATCTTTTGGGGTGTGAAGCTTCGGCGATTGCAATGATTGGCGATACTGCAGCTGCTGATATGCATGGCCCCATTGCTCAGGGAATGCAGGGTTATCTCCTTCAGCGTAATGTGGCTGCTAGCGGCGGGGGATTCAGATCGTTGCTTGAGTTTGCTGAATATGTGTGCAGATTTAACAGGTAAATTATTTGGTCTATAACATAGGCCGATGTGCAAGATATTTATCATCTAGGTCTTTCTATCACTTCTTTCTCCACTCCCATGGTGCAACGGGCTCTTTGTCTTGCCACAAGCCGACCATACGTACCCTAGCCTCATTCTCTTCAAACCGGTATTGAAGGCGCTCCTCGGGCGGCTGTTCGTTAGCGTATCGTCTAAACCACCAAGCCATCCCAAGCGAGAGCTGGGCCCTGTTGGCATCTAAGATGTGCCCACATCCTTGGCAGTCGACAGGCTCAACCCAGACAACACCAAGAATCCGTCCCCAACGGTCCCGTTTACTCCAGCGTATAATCGTAGATTGACCGTAGACCAGATCGGACAAGCTCTGTTTGCTCCGCTGGCCGAAGGCTTGTCTCGACTCCGGCGCGTCGATGCCGCGCATACGAATCCGCTCCGTTTTGCGGTGCACTGGATCAAAACAGCTAAGCGTATCTCCATCAGTCACGCCCGTGACTTTGCACGCTAGGAAGCGCTCGGCGTACGCCTCGCAAGAGATTAGAAACGCTACCATTGCTATTACTGTGCAGCGGGCAAGCATAGCTACTTCCTTGTGTGTAGCACCTACATAGCGATGATCTGGGACCAGGGTTGTTGCTCTCACTTCATTTGAGCGTTGGCACCACAAGCAAAGTTGACAGCGCTGCCCGTCAACACTTCCCAACTTGACAACACTTACGGGCGCCTCAGTGGTGGGATCGCCTCATTGGCGGCGGGTAATTCAAACATCGGGCAGCGCTAAATGTAGCAAGTTAGCACGACTCACGAGAGGGGCTGTCATGGCTGGTGTCAGCAGGCGGCTTAACGTGATGAGTATTTCCTTCCACTACAGAGCGGTGGTGTCTGAGGTGATGTTCGTCGGCTAGCCTATCCAAGATTTTATTCTAAATCCCCGCCAGAAACCGTTACTCACAAAAGCCGCCACCAGCTGGAATCGCGCCGGAAAACGCACCTTGTCCCGCGCCCGGGCGATGACGATATGGCCCGATTCCAGTGGCTCGCGCAGCACCTCCAGCACCTTGCGGTCGAACTCCGGTAGCTCGTCGAGAAACAGCACACCCTGATGCGCCAGGGTGATCTCGCCCGGTTGCGGCCGGCTGCCGCCACCCACCAGCGCCGGGCCCGATGCACTGTGATGGGGCTGGCGGAACGGGCGCTGCGGCCAGTGCTGCAGCGGGCTGTGGCTGGCCACCGAATGAATCGCGGCCACTTCCAGCGCCTCCTGCTCATCCAGCGGCGGCAGCAGGCCGGGCAGACGGCTGGCCAATAGCGTCTTGCCGGTGCCGGGCGGGCCGGAGAACAACAGGTTGTGTGCGCCGGCCGCGGCGATCAGCAGGCCGCGTTTGGCCGCCTGCTGGCCCTGTACGTCGGCCAGGTCGGGGTAGGGCTGGACCTGCCGCAGCAGCCCCTGGGCCACGTAGGGCTCGAGCGGGGTAACGCCGTTGAAGTGGGCGGCAACTTCCAGCAGATGCTCGGCGGCAAACACGGTCAGGCCCGAGGCGAGGCTGGCCTCCTCGGCATTGGCTCGCGGCACCAGCAGCGCACGGCCGGCGGCACGCGCGGCGAGGGCGGCCGGCAGCACGCCCTGGACCGGGCGCAAGGCGCCGGACAACGCCAGTTCGCCCAGGCATTCCAGCTGCTCCAGGCGTTCGCCGGGCAGCTGTCCGCTGGCGGCGAGGATGCCCAGCGCGATGGCCAGGTCGAAGCGACCACCGTCCTTGGGCAGATCGGCAGGGGCGAGATTGAGCGTGATGCGTCGGGCGGGGAAATCGAAACCGGAGGTAAGGATGGCGCTGCGCACCCGGTCCTTGCTCTCCTTGACGGCGGTTTCCGGCAGGCCGACCAGGGTCAACGCCGGCAGGCCGTTGGCCAGATGCGCCTCGACGGTCACCGCCGGGGCTTCGACGCCGATCTGAGCGCGGCTATGGACGATGGCCAGGGACATTCGATCACTCCTTTGATCGTGTCACGGCCCGGTCGGTCAGGACGCGGGCGGTGTGAGCTTCTCTTCCAGTTCGGCGACCTTGGCTTCGAGCGCCTCGAGCCGGGCGCGGGTGCGGGCGAGCACCACCATCTGGCTGTCGAACTCGTCGCGGCTGACCACGTCGAGCTTGTTCAGTGCACCCTGCACCACGCCCTTGAGCTGGGCTTCGAACTCGCCGCGCGGCAGCGGCGTTTCACCGTTGAACAGGCGCGAGGCCTGGGAGCCGATGGCATCTAGGAAAGCTTTTGGCGGCAACATTGAAAACACCTGTCGTTGAACGGGGCGCAGTGTAGCACGGTGATTTTTTTGCCTTTCTCCGCTGCGGTGCACAAAAAATGAGCAGGCCATGGTGCAGCTGCGCACCATTTTCGTGCGTTCGTTGTGCTCAACCGTCCGTCGGACCGCTCCGTTTGCGGCCGAGCCCCCGCAGCAAGCGGCTTGCGCAAAGCTGGCATCGATTCTGCTTTGTCCCCGTTGACGCACGCACCGGTTCGTTGCGGTGCATGGGCGATTCGCGACGCTTCGTCGGCGAGATTGGTGGTGTCGGTCCGCGGCCCGGCTGAAGCCGGAGCGTTACAAGAGCCAGACACTGAGCTTAGACTTGAGCCGGGTTCGTACTTCTGGGGCAAGTCCACCTAAACGGGAGAAGTTTTCATGAAACTAGTCACTGCCATCATCAAGCCGTTCAAGCTGGACGACGTGCGCGAGTCGCTGTCGGAGATTGGCGTACAGGGCATCACCGTCACCGAAGTCAAGGGCTTCGGCCGTCAGAAGGGCCACACCGAGCTGTACCGCGGCGCCGAATACGTCGTCGACTTCCTGCCAAAGGTGAAGATCGACGTGGCCATCGCCGACGATCAGCTCGATCGCGTGATCGAGGCCATCACCAAGGCGGCCAACACCGGCAAGATCGGTGACGGCAAGATCTTCGTGGTCAACCTGGAACAGGCCATCCGCATCCGTACCGGCGAAACCGATACCGACGCGATTTAAGCAGCACCTCCGAACCCCCACGCCCCAGGAGTAAAACCATGACTCTGCGAAGATTCGCAGGGCTAGGAGCCCTTTTGTCTCTGTTAAGCCCAGGCCTGGCCATGGCGCAGGAGGCAACGCTGGATTCAGGCGATACGGCATGGATGCTGACGGCCACTGCGCTGGTGCTGTTCATGACCATCCCCGGACTGGCGCTGTTCTACGGCGGTATGGTCCGCTCGAAGAACATCCTCTCGGTGATGATGCAGTGCTTCGCCATCACCGGCCTGATGAGCATCCTCTGGATGGTCTATGGCTACAGCCTCGCATTCGATACCACCGGTATGGAAGCGGGCGTCACCAACTTCAATTCCTTCGTCGGTGGTCTGGATCGCGCCTTCCTCAGCGGCCTGACTCCTGACAGCCTGGTCGGCGCCTTCCCGGAAAGCGTCTTCATCACGTTCCAGATGACCTTCGCCATCATCACCCCGGCGCTCATCGTCGGCGCCTTCGCCGAGCGCATGAAGTTCTCGGCGATGCTGGTGTTCATGGGCGTCTGGTTCACCCTGGTCTATGCGCCGATCGCGCACATGGTCTGGGGCGGTGACGGTGGCCTGATGTGGGACTGGGGCGTGCTGGATTTCGCCGGTGGCACCGTGGTGCACATCAATGCCGGTATCGCCGGTCTGGTGGCCTGCCTGGTCCTGGGCAAGCGCAAGGGCTTCCCGACCACGCCGATGGCACCGCACAACCTGGGGCTGACCCTGGTCGGCGCGGCGATGCTGTGGATTGGCTGGTTCGGCTTCAACGCCGGTTCGGCCGTGGCTGCCAACGGCACCGCCGGCATGGCCATGCTGGTCACCCAGATCGCCACCGCCGCGGCTGCGCTGGGCTGGATGTTCGCCGAGTGGATCGGCCACGGCAAACCCAGCGCGCTGGGCATCGCCTCGGGCGTGGTCGCCGGCCTAGTCGCCATCACCCCGGCTGCCGGCACCGTCGGGCCGATGGGCGCGCTGATCATCGGCCTGGTCTCGGGGGTGGTCTGCTTCTTCTGCGCCACCAGCCTGAAACGCAAGCTCGGCTACGACGATTCGCTGGATGCCTTCGGCGTGCACGGCGTGGGCGGCATCGTCGGCGCGCTGCTCACCGGCATCTTCGCCGCACCCATGCTGGGCGGTTTCGGTGAGGTGGAGAACATCGGCCTGCAGCTGTGGATTCAGTTCAAGGGCGTGCTCTTCACCGTCGTCTACACCGGCATCGTCACCTACCTGATCCTCAAGGCGATCGACCTGGTGATGGGGCTGCGGGTGAACGAGGAGCAAGAGACCATCGGCCTCGACCTCAGCCTGCACAACGAGCGCGGCTACAACCTGTAACCCATTTCAGCGCAGTACCCCGGAGCCAACACCGGGGTCAGGGCAGGCCCGCCGGAGCAGCGTGCGGCGGCCTGCGGACCGAACAGCGCACACAGCGCGACAGCAAGAGGTGACACATGGATAGCACTGCATTGATACCCGTCCAGTACGGACTTGATACCTTCTACTTCGTGATCTGCGGAGCGCTGGTGATGTGGATGGCGGCGGGTTTCGCCATGCTCGAGGCCGGTCTGGTGCGGGCCAAGAACACTGCCGAGATTCTGACCAAGAACATCGTGCTCTACGCGCTGGCGTCGATCATGTACCTGCTGGTCGGCTACTACATCATGTACTCCAGTCCGGAAGGCGGCATTTTCCCGAGCCTGGGCTTCCTCATCGGTGACGAGCATGCGGTCGACCTGGTCGCCGCCGGCGGCGAGGATGCGCCTTACTACTCGGCCCGCGCGGACTTCTTCTTCCAGATCGTCTTCGCCGCGACCTGCATGTCGGTGGTCTCCGGTGCGGTGGCCGAGCGCATGAAACTGTGGGCCTTCATCGCCTTCGCGGTGGTGATGACCGGCTTCATCTACCCGATCCAGGGCTTCTGGAAATGGGGCGGCGGCTTCCTCGACGCGGCCGGCTTCCTCGACTTCGCCGGTTCCGGGGTGGTGCACATGGCCGGTGCTGCTGCGGCCCTGGCCGGTGTCCTGCTGCTCGGGGCGCGCAAGGGCAAGTACGGCCCGAACGGTCAGATCAATGCCATTCCGGGCGCCAACATGCCGCTGGCGACCCTCGGGGCATTCATCCTGTGGATGGGCTGGTTCGGCTTCAACGGCGGCTCGCAGCTGAAAATGAGCACCATCGAGGACGCCAACGCGGTGGCCCAGGTCTTTGTCAACACCAACATGGGTGCCGCTGGTGGCCTGATCGCGGCCCTGATCACCGCACGCCTGCTGTTCGGCAAGTCCGACCTGACCATGGTGCTCAACGGCGCCCTGGCCGGCCTGGTGGCGATCACTGCCGAACCGCTGACCCCGAGCGCGCTGCAAGCCACCCTGATCGGCGGTGTGGGCGGTGTGCTGGTGGTGTTCAGCATCCTCGGTCTGGACAAGCTCAAGCTCGATGACCCGGTCGGTGCCATCTCCGTGCATGGTGTCGCCGGCATGTGGGGCCTGCTGGCCGTGCCGCTGACCAATGCCGACGCTTCTTTCGGCGCGCAGCTGCTGGGCCTGGTGTCGATCTTCCTCTGGGTGTTCATCGCCAGCCTGATCGTGTGGGGCATCATCAAGGCGGTGATGGGCCTGCGCGTCAGCGAGGAAGAGGAGTACGAGGGCGTGGACGTGGTCGAGTGCGGCCTAGAGGCGTACCCGGAGTTCACTCGCCAGTAATGTTTCGCTGATACATGACAAGGGCGCCTTTTGGCGCCCTTTGTTTTTTCCGGCGCCACGCTAGAATGCGCGCGACCAGCCGTCGAACATGAGTGCTGCACATGTGGCAACAGACCCTGATCACCTTGCGCGCGCGCCCACGCGGTTTTCATCTGATCACCGACGAGCTGCTCGCCGCGCTGCCGGAACTGCGGCAATGTCAGGTCGGTCTGTTACACCTGTGGCTGCGGCATACCTCGGCCTCGCTGACGATCAACGAGAATGCCGACTCAGCGGTACGGCGCGATTTCGAACGGTTCTTCAATCGTCTGGTGCCGCAGGGCGAGGACGGTTACGAGCATGACTACGAAGGGCCGGACGACTTGCCGGCGCACTTCAAGGCCAGCCTGCTCGGCTGCCAGCTGAGCCTGCCGGTAAGCGCGGGGCGCCTGGCACTGGGGACTTGGCAGGGGGTCTATCTCGGAGAGCACCGCGACCAGGGTGGCGCGCGGCAGATAGTGGCAACGCTGCACGGGACGGCAAGTTGAATTTTTTTTGGTGATGTCGGTCATTCCGCATCGCTGGGCTATAACTTACTCCGCTTTGGCAAGCCATGAGGTAGAACATGAGCGACGAAGAACTAGAACAAGACGATCTGGAAGTGGGCGACGAGGAGGAAGGGGAGGAGCTGAACGCTGCCGATGACGGCGACGACAGCCTCGACGAGGAGGGCACCGACAGCGAGCGGGCCACGCCGACCAAGAAGGCCAAGGCCAAGTCCGCCGAGCCGGACGAGCTGCCGAGCCTGGAAGCCAAGCAGAAGGAGCGCGAAGCGCTGGCGCGGGCCATGGAAGAGTTCCTGGCACGTGGCGGCCGCGTTCAGGAGGTCGAACCCAATGTGGTCGCCGACCCGCCGAAGAAGCCGGATAGCAAGTACGGCAGCCGTCCTATCTGAGCTGCACGGATCACGAAGAAGCCCGCTATTGAGCGGGCTTCTTCGTTTCAGCGGCGCGCTGGCGGTGGCTCAGTTGTCGCGCCAGGCGAGCAGCAGCTTGGGCAGGTCGGCCAGGCGCTGGATCTCGGCGTCAGGCTGGTAGTCGTGCGCCCAGGCGATCCGCTTCGGGTTGAACCACACCGCGCGTAGCCCAGCCTGCTGTGCGCCGGCGATGTCGTCCAGGGCATGGTCGCCGATGTGCACCGCCTGTTCCGGGCGCGCATCACCCAGGCGCAGGGCCTGCTGGAATGGATGCGGATCCGGTTTGCCGACGCCCAGATCCTCAGCGCACAGGGTGAACTGGAAGTAGTCCGCCAGGCCCAGACGGCGCACATCCGCATTGCCGTTGGTGATCACGCCGAGGGTGTAGTGATTGGCCAGGAATTCCAGGGTGGGTTGCACGTCGGGGAAGATCTGTACCTCGTGACGAGCATCGAGGAACACCTGGAACGCCTGCTCGGCCAGGCCGTTCGCCTCGTCGGCAGGGTAGCCGGCATCCTGCAGGGCATGTTGCAGAATGCGCCGGCGCAGCTCGCTGATGCGGTGGCGCAGCGCCGGCTCCTGCTCCACCAGCATGCGGCGTATTGCACCCAGCGCCTCGATGGGAAAATCGCCGAGCCGCGGTGCATAGGCGGCGAGCCAGTCGCGCAGTGCGGTTTCCGCGCTCTGGATGGCTGGCGTGGTTTCCCAGAAGGTGTCGTCGAGGTCGAAGGTGATCAGGCGGATGCTCATGTGTTGGTGTCCTGCTTGCGCTTGGCGCGCGGATGCGCATGGTCGTAGACCTTGGCCAGGTGCTGGAAATCCAGGTGGGTGTAGATCTGCGTCGTGCCGATGTCGGCATGGCCGAGCAGCTCCTGCACCGAGCGCAGGTCCTGCGAGGATTCCAGCAGATGGCTGGCGAAACTGTGGCGCAGCATGTGAGGGTGCAGATGCTGGCCGAGTTCGCGCACACCGGCCTGGCGCACCCGCAGCTGCACGGCACGGGCGCCGAGGCGACGCCCTTGCTGGCCGATGAACACCGCACCGTCGGCGGGCCCGGCCAGCGTTCGCAACGGTAACCAGGCCTGCAGCGCCTCACGCGCCTTGCTGCCGACCGGCAGTTCGCGCACCTTGTTGCCCTTGCCAAGTACCCGCACCAGACCGGCGGCAAGGTCGAGCTCGTCAAGGTTCAGACCGACCAGTTCGGACAGGCGCAGACCGGAGGAATAGAACAGTTCGAGCATCGCCTGATCGCGACGGGCGATGAAGTCATCCTCGACACCGCCATCTAGCAGCTGCATGGCGCGATCGGTATCCAGCAGGCGCGGCAACCGGCGTTCGCCCTTGGGGGCGGACAGGCCGGTGGCCGGGTCGTGCTCGCAGAGCCCTTCCTGGTTGAGGTAGCGATACAGTCCGCGCACTGATGACAAGAGTCGTGCCAGGCTGCGGCTGGACTGTCCCTGGCGATGCTGTTCGGCGATCAGGTGGCGCAGATGGCGGCCCTGCAGATCGCGCCAGCCGGCGATGCGCTCGCGCTCGCAGTAGGTGAGAACCTTGTCCAGATCGCGACGATAGGCATCCAGCGAATGGCCGGACAGCTGCCGCGCGCTGCGCAGGTATTCGAAGTAGGCGTCGAGTTCGTTCTGCACCGGGCTCCCTCGCTCGCGAAAAGAACGGCCGCGCCAGCCGACGCCGGCGGCTGCGCTCAGCGTACCGAGCGCAGCGGGGTGCCGAAGCGCGGCAAGACGCGCGCGAGCACTTCGGCGATATAACCGAGGAACAGGGTGCCCAGCGAGCTCTTGTAGTGCTGCGGGTCGCGGCTGCCGATGGCGAGAACCCCCAGCTGGTCGTCGAGGCTGACCACTGCGGCGGAGCCGACGCTGGGGCCATCCTCGCCGAACAGAAAGCTGAGCTCGTGGGGACGCAGCACGCCGCAGATGGTCTTGCCACCCTCGAGCAGGCCACCGATGTTCTGCTTGGCCTCGGCGGTGCTGACGCAGCGGCCGACCGGCAATGTCGCCTCGCTGAACAGGATCAGGCTGACGTAGGGCACCTGAAACTCATGGCGCAGGCTGTCTTCCACCGCGCTGACCACCTCTTCCAGACTACCGGCGTCGAGCAGGTCGAGCACCAGGCGGCGGGTCTTGTCGAACAGGCGGTCGTTGTCGCGCGCCACGTCCATCAATTGCGACAGCCGATGGCGCATCTCGATGTTGCGCTCGCGCAGCAGCTTGACCTGACGCTCCACCAGCGACACCGCGGTGCCTGGCTGATGAGGAATGCGCAGCTCGGGGATCAACTCGTCGTGATCGACGAAGAATTCCGGGTGGGCGCGCAGGTAGGCGGCGACGGCTTCGGCGTCGGGTAGCGGGGTGCTGCCCTGAGTCTGGTCGGTCATAGGCGAACCTGTCCTTCAAATACACGAACGGCGGGGCCGGGCATCATAACCGGCTGCCCGGGACCTGCCCATTCGACGGACAGACGGCCGCCGGGCAGCTCGACCTGCACCGGCGAGTCCATCCAGCCCTGGCGAACGGCGGCTACCGCG
>Ga0172372_10001450_pt1 | contig 36788 bp, 40 predicted proteins | sample LakKiv5m_2_FD_114544 | JGI IMG/M metagenome (GOLD analysis project Ga0172372, IMG submission 114544) | Freshwater microbial communities from Kabuno Bay, South-Kivu, Congo - kab_092012_9.5m | ecosystem: Environmental > Aquatic > Freshwater > Lake | place: Democratic Republic of the Congo...
AAACACAAAATCCAACTTATGTAAGTGGTAACAAATATCTTACTGAAATTGTATTACTCGATTCTAATAAAGAGGTATTAGTAAAAAGCAAGGCTGCGGTTCCTGTAAAAAGAACGGGCACACAAGTTTTTTCACTTAGATTAGATTTTTAATATTTACTTATCGAAAAATATTATTTATATATTTTGATATGAGTATAGATATAAAATTTAAGAACAAACCAAAGATTTTAGGTTTAGACATATCAACCAAAACAATCGGTTTTGCGTTATTTGACATTACAGGTTCAAAACTTCTTGAACTAACTCATTTTTCCCCAAAAATTAAACCTCAACCTGAATACAAAATTGAGGAATTAATCAAAAAAGCGAATGCATTCAAAAGTCATCTTGAGGGATATAAAGACGTTGGAATTACGAGAGTCATTATTGAAGAACCATTATTACAATCAAATAATATATTCACAGTAGGAACGTTGTTAAGATATAACACGTTAATACTTAAAAATTGTTATGATGTGTTAGGTGTTCTACCAACATTTATTTCTACATACAATGCTAGAAAATTTGCTTTTCCTGATTTAGTCGGTAAAAATGATAAGAACAGAAATGTTTTATTTGGCGGTTACCCCAAAGATATTGATAAAAAACATGTTATTTGGGAACACGTTAATGCGGTTTGTCCTGAGGTAGGTTGGTTGTATGGAAAGACAGGTAATCTTAAAAAAGAGAACTACGATATGGCTGATGCTGCAACGGCGGTGATAGGTTATATCAATATGATTAAACAGGAAGAAAAATCCGGCAACTAACATTTCGTTATTAAATGATTTGATGATATATTTATACACAGGACGGGACCTATAGAAATATAGGTTTAGTTGGTGTTCCCCGGGGAGTGGTGTACCCGGGGATTTTTTTTTGCAAAAATTTTTGGTTATATTATTTCCTAAGTATGATTGAGCAAGAAATAGACTATTCGGGAGTTATTAATATACTAGAAGATATCTTCGGTGATTATAAATTTCATAATGATTATCGAGGCCAAATATCCTTTGATTGTCCCGTCTGCTCTTATGATATAAAAGGACTTGAACATGGTGATGGTAAAGGTAATTTGGAAATAAACTATAAACACAATGTTTACAAATGTTGGGTTTGTGCAGAATCACATGAAACACACGGATCACTTTTCAAATTAATAAAAAAATACGGAACATCTAAACAATTAAAAAAATATCAATTATTAAGACCTGAAGATGTTGATTCACCTAAAAAAGTTTATAAACAAGTAAGATTACCAAAAGAGTTTATTCCATTCAAAAATGTGACATTGGGTCTTAAACTCACACCACAATACAAACAAGCAATCAATTATATTAGAAGTAGAAATATAACAGATGAAATGATTGAAAAATTTAATATTGGATTTTGTTATCAAGGACCCTATGAATATAGGATAATCATACCATCTTATGATAAAGATAAAAACTTAAATTATTTCATTGCACGTTCTTATCTGTTAAAAACAAAAATGAAATATAAAAATCCTGAGATTGATAAGGAGAGTTTAATTTGGAACGAACACTTAATAAATTGGGAAGAACCAATTTATATTGTTGAGGGTGCGTTTGATTCTATATTTTTAAATAATTCAATCCCAATGCTGGGAAAATATATGACACAGAATCTTTTCGATAGACTTTATAATTTGTCAAAAAAGGTTATTATAGTGTTAGATCCGGATGCTTGGAGTGACGCTGAAAAATTATATCATAAACTTAATTGTGGTAAGTTAATGGGAAAAGTTTGGATTGTAAAATTAGAAGGTGATAAAGATATTGCAGACCTCAAAGGAGATTTGGGTCTATATAAAGTAAAACAATTAGATTAATGGATTTAAAACAAATTTCAAAAGAAATAAATGAACTTTTAGAACAAAGAAGAAAGGAACTTGATATAACATTTGTTGAAGAAGAACACATTTATTACATGAGAGATACCGAGGGTGTTCTTAGAAAAACATTTCCCTCGGTTTCTAAACTTATAAAAAAATTTCATAAACCATTTGATGCGGAAGGAACGGCATTAAGAATGTGTGGAGGTGACCCTGAAGCTGCGGCACAATTACAAGAACAATGGAGAGATTTGGGTAAGTATGCAACGAACATGGGGAGTAGAGTTCATTTTGAACTTGAAATCGATGCAATTAATAGAAACGGAAATTACAAAGATGTAAGACAACCAATATTTGAGTGTGATGAAACACAACTTACAAGAAGTGATAATATGATAAAAGCGGGAAAAGATTTTCTCACTCTTATGGAAGAAAGGGGAGCCATACTTCTTGATACTGAAATTGTTTTAGGTGATAATGAATTGGGTTACACAGGTCAACCAGATAAATGTTGGTTGATGATGAATAAAGAACAAACAGATTTTGGTTTAGTAATAACAGATTGGAAAACAAATCAACCTAAAAATTTTGAGGTTCATCATTACACAGGAAAAATGTACTCACCTTTTGGTGAATATGATGATACGGCATTGAGTCATTATTATTTACAATTACCATTGTATGCAAGACTTCTATTAAAAATGTTAAAAGGTACGAAATATGAAGATTTAAAGTTATTAGGTTGTGTTATTGTACTCTTAAAAGAAGATGGTACGTATCTTGAATATAAAGTACCACAGAAAGTAAATAACTTAGTAATGGATATTGATATCACAAAATATATTAATTATGGTAAAAAAACTTATACATATCGCTGATATACATATTAGAACATTTCAATTACATGATTTATATAAGAAACAATTTGAACTTCTTATTGAACATTTAAAAAAAGAAACAAAAGAATATGATTATGATGAGACTCGTGTTGTTATTGCTGGCGACATTGCTCATCAAAAGATAAACATTTCTAATGAACAGATGATGTTAACGTCGTGGTTTATCACACAACTTATTGATTATATAGGTAAAGTTGTGATTATACCTGGTAATCACGATTTTTTAGAAAATAACACACAAAGAATGGACAGCATCACACCAATTGTTGAATTACTTAATCGAAAAGAAATTCAATACTACAAGGATAGTGGTGTATACAAAGATGAAAATATCAACTGGGTGGTTTACTCACTTTACCAACACAATGAAAGACCACAATTTGAAAAATCTATTGATGGAGAAATTAATGTTGGGTTGTTTCACGGAGTAGTCCAAGGAATGTCAACCGATATGGGATTTCAATTTGAGGATGGTTATGATAGATTAAACTTTGTTGATTTAGATGTACTTCTTTGTGGAGATATTCATAAAAGACAACAGTTTAAATTACCTAACGGAGGTAAGGCAATTATGGTTGGTTCTCTAATCCAACAAAATTTCGGTGAAACTGTGACAAATCACGGTTATGGGATATACGATATTGAGAATGATGAATATTCGTTTTATGATTTACCAAACGAACAACCATTTTTACATTTCACAATAAACGATATTAAAGATATCGAAACAGAAAATGAAATTTTAATTAATAAATAATATGAGAATTGGTTTTATAGGATTAGGTAAACTCGGTTTACCATGTGCATTAGCAATAAATCAAAAAGGACACCAAGTTTGGGGATATGATATTAACCCACAAGTGAAGGACATATTAGAATCTAAGATTCTTCCATATAAAGAAAAAGGTGCAGACGAACTACTCACATTTCACTCAATAAATTTTGGATTAGTAGAGGATGTTGTTTTTAATAGTGATATAATTTTTGTACCCATCCAAACACCTCACGAATATATCTATGAAGGTTGTACAAGAATACCAGATAAAAGAGACGATTTTGATTATACATCTTTAAAAGAGGGAATTAAAAATTTATCTGATGAAATAGAAAAACAATCAAACGATAAAATTGTCGTTATTATTTCCACAGTGTTACCTGGTACAATTGACAGAGAAATAAAACCGTTAATTGATGGTAACAATAAGTTTAAACTTTGCTATAACCCGTTCTTTATTGCGATGGGTACAACAATTGACGATTTCCTAAACCCTGAATTTGTGTTATTTGGTACAGATTCTGACGACGCTCGTAAACTAGTAAAAAGATTTTATTCAACGATACACTCAAAACCATTTTACGAAACCTCAATTAAAAACGCAGAATTAATCAAGGTTACATACAACACATTTATTGGGATGAAAATAGTTTTCTCAAATACAATTATGGAAATGTGTCATAAAGTTGGTGCAAATGTGGATGAGGTTTTAGGTGGGTTAAAATTAGCAAACAATAGAATCATATCTACAAAATATCTAAATGGGGGTATGGGAGATGGTGGAGGATGTCATCCGAGAGATAATATCGCGATGAGTTGGTTAGCAGATAAAATTAATTTATCACATAATTTTTTTGAAGATATTATGAAAGCTAGAGAGGAACAAACCGAGTTTTTGGTGGATATTATCACACAACATAATGGACCATATTATATATTGGGGAAAACATTTAAAGAAGAAACAAATTTGATATTAGGTTCACCCGCAATTCTTTTGGGTAACATACTAAAAGAAAAGAATATTGAATTTACACATTATGATCCCTTTGTTGATAATGTGATACCTGAATTTAAAGTCGGTACCTATTTTATTGCAACACGACACTCTGAATTTAATAGATTTAAGTTTCCTGATGGCTCGGTTGTAATTGATGTTTGGAGATATCTTGATTTAAATAATAATAAAATAAAATACATAAGAGTGGGAAATTAAATGATAAAGACAATACAGTTTAATAACGATGAGTAATATTCTAACAGGAATATTTAAAAAAATATGAAAAAGAAAACCACAATGGTCTTAGACGATGAGTTTATTCTTTATTGTCAATTGAATAATATTGTTAATGTAGAAAAATTAGCTACAGAGACTTTTAAACGGGGGTTTTCGGCGTTAAAATATCCCGAAACACCAATCAGTGCAAGTAAACAAAAAATTATAGAAAAAGAAATTATTAAAGAGGTACCCATTGAGGTAATTAAGGAAGTTATTGTTGAAAAAATCGTGGAGAAAGAGATTATAAAAGAGGTTCCTGTTGAAAAAATTATAGAAGTTATTAAAGAAGTTCCTGTTCAAGTGAAAGGAGAGACACAAATAATCACAAAAGAAGTTATTAAAGAAGTAAAAGTGGAAGTTCCCGTTGTAAAAGAAATCAACAATACATCAGAAATTGACAAATTAAAAGAAGAAAATAAAAAATTAAAATCTGAATTAGAAAAAATTCAGCAATCACTTGATAAATTCAATAAGGCAAAATACATGAAAAATAGTGATTTAGGTAGCCTTTATTCCGAATAGATTTTTAATACGAACTTTTTTTCTTATATTATATTAAAATGATAAAGTATGGATATATTACTATTATGGATTCTCACCGCATATGGAATGACATCAATTATTGTGTGGGGATCAATTTTCGAATCAACAAGAGAATTTATTAAGAAACGTTCTAAGTTTTTTGGAGACTTAGTAAGTTGTACATTATGTACATCAACTTGGGTTGGTTTTTTTATGTCTCTTGTATTAGGAGGTTTGGTTACTAATGTATTAAGTGTACATTGGTTATTGGGTCTTTTCTTTGACGGAATGTTTACCGCTGGTTCAGTTTGGGCACTTAATGCCATAATCGAGTTCTTCGAGGAGAGTAGACTAAAATAATTTTAATGCCATTTTTAAGAGGAGCAAGTTTTAATGATGGACCAGTTAGAAGTGCCGTAATAGATTTTTTTAATAATAATTTTGGTGTATTATTAAATGAAACACCACATGAAATGAAAGTTATTGACTTAACAGGTGCAACAGAAACTCTGTTAGGTGTGGAAGTAGAAGGTGGGGGTTGGACTGGTTGTTTTTGGAAGAATGAAAAATATTGTATGATTTCAAATGCAGGATTTCCAACTATAAACATACCAATTAGAAAACACAAGTATTGGATGCAGGTTTATAGTTTTTATGGTAAAATGAAAGAAAATCCGTCTTATGATAAAAACATATTTGTAAGAGCCAATAAAGATTTTACACAAATGATTGTCATAAGACCTGAAACAGTCAGAAACCCCGATAAACTACTTAAAACAACATTTCAACCAAACAACAGTAACGAACCAGAAGATTGGTTATCATTTAAAAAAGAAGACGTAGAAACATATAATTTAACTAGTGGAGAGTGGAAACTCGACAAATAATATGAAATATCAAAATCCTTTTATAAAAGTTACGTGGGAAGATACTCCTGAAAATTTTACTCCTGAAAAAATCAGAAGAGTTAAGGCATATTTTCAAGATAAATATAAAACCAAATCCATACAGGTTATTACAAAAACCTTGGTAGATAAATCCAATATAAAATTGGAATCTTTAGAGGCGTCCGATAGTATTTTAGACCATCAATACCAAAAGAAATTAATGAAGGAATTCATTAAAGAAAATGATATTCAAACCAAATGGGAGTTAATTGATAGATTGGATAACAGAGTTAATGGTGAAATCGACAAACTAAATCAAAACAAAGTAAGATATAATAAGTGGTATATTAAGAAAGTAGAGTTTTCGAACTTTCTTTCTTTTGGTGATAATAATACTATTGATTATACAGAGTTAGACGGGATAACCGTAATTGAATCTACCCCCAAAAATTTTGGTGGTAAATCTACATCATCAGTCGACTTGTTGATGTTCTTATTTTTTAATTCTACAACCAAAACAAAAACTGCGGGTGAAATCTTTAACAAATTCACAGATAAAGATGAGGTTAGTGTAAGAGGTGAAATTACTATTGACGGAGATGACTACGTTATTGAGAGAAAGTTATCAAGAAAGAAAACCAAATCAAATGATTTTAATGTAACCAACAAACTTGAATTCTACAAAAGAAAAGAAGATGGTACTATAGAAAATTTGACAGGTGAACAAAGAAGAGAAACAGAATCTTTCATTTCATCGGCAATTGGTAGTGAGGAAGATTTTCTTTCTACTATTATGACAACTGGCAACAATTTAGAACAACTAATTGAATCCAAACCAACTGCGAGAGGTCAGATTCTCACTAAGTTCATGGGATTGGAAAGTTTATGTGAAAAAGAGGAAATTGCAAAAAACATCTACAATGATTGGAGTAAGAAATTAGTTTCTAATGTTTATAACATCACACAATTAGATATTGATAACACAACTTATCAGGACAGTATAACTAACTCAGAAAATGAAATTGAAAGACTTACTGTTGAATTAGGAAGGTTAGAGAAAAAATTAAAGACTCATGAAAAAAGAAAAGATGAGTTACTAAGTTCAAAGAATAATGATGTTGATCAAGATTTGATTAAAACAAATCCAACGTTATTAAAAAGAGAAATGGATGATTTAATTTCACAAAGAGAAGGTAGTAAAAGAAATGCCGATTCGGTAAGTGTTATTGAACCGTCAAAATATTATGATGAAGATACACATAAAGAACTGAGAGGTAAATTATCCAACCTTCAAGGAATTGATGCGGCATTGAAATATGAAAAAAGTGATAAAGAAAGATTAATCAAACAACTTACTGAGGGTACGATATGTCCAACATGTAAAAGAGCGTTGGAAGATGTTGACCACACTGATGAAATTGAAAATATCAAAAAACAGATTGAGGAACTATTAAAGGACATCAAATCAAATCAAGATGAGTACGATGAACTTAAAAAAGAATGTGATGGATATGAAACATTAAAAACCGAATTTGATAATTACGAAAGAAATAAACTTCGTAAAGCTCGTTACGAATTAGAGGTTGACCAAAAGCAACTTGAAATTGACACCAAACAATCTAAATTAGATAATTACGAAAGCAATAAAAAGAAACTTGAAGAGAATCAAAAGATAGATGGTGAGATTATTGCTCTGAGGTCACAAATTGAGACCGCAAACGCGGATATTAGAATTTCTAATGGATTAATAGAAAAACATAAAATCAACATAACAACAATGACCGAAAATATTAGGGTTAATAATGAGTTGATTGTGAAGATTAAATCTGAAGAGGAATTATCCGCAGTTTTCAAAACATATCTAACAGTATATGGTAAGAACGGTATCTCAAAAGTTATCATGAAAAACATGATACCACTTTTAAATCAAGAATTATATCGTTTGTTAGTTGACAGTTGTCATTTTATATTAGAACTTAATGTTAATGATAAGAACGAGGTTGAATTTTTAATGATAGACACTGAAACAAGAGTTGTAAAACCACTTAACGCTGGTTCAGGATATGAAAGAACTATATCATCACTAGCACTTCGTAGTGTCTTGACAAAAATTTCTTCATTACCTAAACCAAATATTGTTGTGATGGATGAAGTATTTGGAAAAATTGCAGACGAAAACTTAGAAATGGTTGGTGAATTCTTCAAGAAAATTAAAAATTATTTCGAACACATATTGGTCATATCACACAATTCACTAATCAGAAACTGGTCGGATAATATCATTATGATTAAGAAAGACGACAATGTATCATCTATAGATTTTATTACCACAAAGATATCCTAATTTTTTTTTTAATTTATTTTTGTGTATTTTTGGTAAAAACAAGACAATTATGACAGAACTAAAAGACATTAAAGACTTTAACCTATATGCAAAAGATAATGGGATTGGGTCATTGAAACTACACAATTACAACAAAATGATTGAAAGTAGTTTAACACCATACATTTTGGAGGAGAGACAGATGAACGTTACAGTTATGGACGTTTTTTCCCGATTAATGATGGAAAGGATTATTTGGGTTGCAGGTGAAGTAAATGACCACATGTCAACTATTGTACAGGCTCAATTAATGTTTTTGGATAGTATTGACAACAATGACATTACGATGCATATTGATAGTCCCGGCGGTTCTGTAAAATCAGGTTTATCTATGGTTAATGTGATGGAATATATCAAATCTGACATAAAAACAATTTGTACAGGTATGGCGGCATCTATGGGTTCTGTATTATTAGGAGCAGGAACAAAGGGAAAAAGAGGAGCATTAGAAGATGCGGAAATCATGTTACACCAATCATCAGGAGGTGCGGTAGGTAACATTCAAGACGCGGAAATCACAATGAAGTGGTGGAAAAAGAAAAATGAACGTCTTTTTGAATTGTTGGGTAAGTACTGTGATAAATCAAAGGAAACGGTTATGGCAGACGCTTCGAGAGACTTTTGGTTAACCGCTGAGGAAGGTGTCAAATACGGTATCATTGATGAGGTGGTAAAAAAGAAATAGGATAGGTAATTAAGGGTTTATTTAAATAAGGGGGTCATTGGCCCCCTTATTTTTTTTATAGTATTTATAAGTAAAAGATTCACATATGAAAATTAATAAACAGGACGTTCTTCTCGTTATTATCGTTGTTTTGGCTGGATATTCTATATTTCAAATGAAAGGGATAAAAACCGATGTCGCTGGTTTTAACGCGAAAATTGATGCAATTCAAACTGAAATAGATTCAGTTGAAATGATAAATAAAGAAATCACTACTCAAATTTTATCATTAGATAAAGAAATTGATAATATTGATGGCGATATTGAAAGAGTTACAAAAAACATAACAATTATTAAAAATAACACAAATGAAAAAGTTGATGCTGTTAATGAGTTTACTTTTAGTGACCTCGCTAAGTTTTTCTCAGACCGATACGAAGGAAACGTCGGTGGTGCAGGACACGATAGTACCTCTAAAAGTTCCAATCGCTAAACTAGTAATCAAAGACCTTATTAAGGGAGATGGTGCATTAGTTGAGATTAAAGAATTGAATAGAGTCATTTTAATGAAAGATGACCAAATATCTTTAATGAAACAAAAAGATACATTAAAGGATCAAAAAATTTCTAATCTTGAATTGATTATTACTAAAAAAGATGAACAATTTAGTTTAGAAAGACAAAAATCCGAAAGTCTTTTAAAAGAATTAAAAGGACAAAGAAGAAAGACATTTTTATATAAGGTAGGTTCTTTTGTTGGTGTTATTGCAACATCAGTATTACTTTTAAAGTAAAATGAAAAAAATATTTGAATATAGAAATATTATAATACTATTCTTATTGATTGTTATTATATTAGAATATTGTAATCCTAAAGGTATTATGCCCAATAGGATTGAATATACAACGGTTGTTGATTCTATACCGTACCCTGTACATGATACTATACCTGTAGAAGTGGAAGTAGAAGTACCTGTGGAGGTACCTGTAGAAGTGGAGGTTCCAGTTAGAGTAGAAGTTATTCAACAAGTTGATACTGCAAATATTTTGAAGATTTATTTTGTTAAAAATAAAATATCCGAAACCATTACATTACCTAATGGAGTAGGTACATTAGTTTTAAATGAGGTAGTTTCAGAAAATAAAGTAATTGAAAGAGATATATCTAATTCAAAAATAAAAAAACAAATAGTTTTAGATACATTAAGAATTCCTGAAGAACCGAAAAATAAATTCTATTATGGTTTTAATTTTAGTGCAAACAAAGAAGATTTTGTAAATTCTTTAGGTATGGGGGTAATGATGAAAACTAAAACTGATAAAATCTTTAGAGTAGACATGGGAATTAACAATAGAGTTTTTGATGGAACAATTGGTAGATTCTCACCATATATTGGTGGTGGGGTCTATTGGAAAATTAAATCAAAAAACAATAAATTCTAATGGCTGACACCAAGACCTACACTCTTTTTATTTACGGAACATTTGAAGACCACGATGAGGTGGAATACTTCTGTATGGAAGTTATGTTAAATTCCCCAGCTATTAAAACTTTGAGGTATGTGATAGAAAATAATAATAATATAATTGTTATATTTGATTCAGACTTAAACCCTCAAAATCTGTCCACGGAATTACTCACGTTTATGATAAACGATACTGTTAAATATTATTTTCTTTATCCACTTGACACTCTTGTTACTGCACATTTACCCGAGAAACTTAAGGATTTTATATTCAAACCACAGGAAGTACAAATGAATATTAGGGTAGAATATATAAAACCCAACAGAAAAGAATTCGACTTGGACGAGGTTTTGGAAAAAATAGAAAAGACCGGTTTAGATAGTCTAACCGACGACGAAAAGAATTTCCTCGACAGTTTTGGTAATTAGGTTTTTTTTTGTTATTTTTATTTTATAAACAAAACTAAACCCGTATTTTTTATGAAGAAATCCATTATTGTAAGTACTGAGGAAATACAACAATACATAAAAGATATTCGTAAGATTCCTGTAATCTCACATGAACGTCAAGAAGAAATTTTTACCCAATTAAAAAATCCACAGATAAATAAAACAGATAGAAGTCGACTATTTGATGAATTGGTTGTTGGTAATTTACGTTTCGTGATTTCTGTTGCAAAAATGTATCAGAATCAAGGAATGGATATTATGGATTTAATTTCTGAAGGTAACATAGGTTTGATAAAGGCCGCGGAAAAATTTAACCCCACTAGTGGATTAAAGTTTATTTCGTATGCGGTATGGTGGGTAAAACAATCTATAATGGCTTCTTTAAATGAAAATGCAAGAACCATTAGAATACCCTCAAATCTTGTACAGGAAGCACAAAAACAAAAAAAGAAAGAACAAGTTTTAGAAGAGGACACTTTTTTAATATCAGATGATACAAACATCCCCTCAAGTAATTTACCATATTGTGTTGGGTTGTTTAGTGAAATAAATGAAGATGGTGATACATTGATAGACGTTATACCAAATAAAAACGCCGAATCACCTGAACAATATGTAAACTCAACAGAGGAAATAAAGAAAAAGGTTGAACTAATGTTAGCCATTTTGGATGAAAGAGAAAGAACTATTATCATAAAATATTTTGGATTAACGGGTACAGAATCTAATTTAGAGGACTTAGGAGAAGAGTTTGGGTGTACTAAAGAAAGGATTAGACAACTTAAGGACAAAGCAATTAAGAAACTTAGAAACGAAAGTTTTGGTCTATTAAACTATTTATAAAAATAAAAAATTATCAATATGAAAAAATTTGTAGAAAATAATTTTGTAATGATTGTACTCGTTATATCACTTTTAACTTTATTTAAGAGTTGTAATGACGGAAGACAAATATCTAAAATTCAAAAAGATATACAAACAATAAAAGACTCTTCATTTACAAAACAAGAATTATCTATTATATTAAAAATTGAAGGTCTTAAGTCAGAAAAAAGAATGATACAAGCAACAGACAGAAAGATATTAGATGTTCAACGTCAATCTCAGATAGACGAAGAATTGTCAACTTTGTCTATGCAAGTTCCTAAGTGGTAAAATGAAAAATTGGATTAACAAAAATTATAAAACATTAATTATTGCTGCATTCTTGGTTCCAATCATAACGGTAGCAATTGTTTCTATTTCACACGTAACAACATGGTATGGTATATCTAATCCCATAACGTGGTCTGTTTATTTGTCAATTGGTATTGAAATTGCGGCATTGTCGGCATTAGCGGCAATATCGGCAGATATGGGTTCTAAAGTTTATTTCCCATTTGCTATTGTTACCTTAGTACAATTTATAGGTAACATATTTTTTGCGTATTCATACATAAACATCGATACACAACAATTCAAAGATTGGGTTGATTTGGTATCTCCGCTCGTAGAATTTTTAGGGGTTGAACCTACTGACTTTGTGGGACATAAAAGATTTTTAGCTTTTTTTGCTGGTGGTATGTTACCTGTAATTTCACTTTCATTTTTACATATGTTAGTGAAGTTCACTGAAGAAGATAGAAAAAAACAAAATGAAGTAACAGAACAACAATCAAAACCTGAAACGACTGTCGAGGCAAGTGATTTAGTTGGTGAAGTCTCAAGATTAAGATTAAGTGAAGACGATTTAAAAAAATTAGAGGAAGTTTTACTTAACCCACCCCCACCAAATGAAAATTTAGTGGACGCATTTAAACGTTACGAAGAACATAAAATTAAGGAAGAAAAACTAAAGGATGCTTCATTAAAAGAAGAGTGGGCTCTTAATGACGAAGAAATTCTTAAAAGAGCCGAAGAAATTAAACATAGACAGATTTTAGTAAAGGCTGAAGAATTAAAAAATCAAAGAGAGGAAATACATGGTCCCGATGATTTAGAAGAAGAACCTACCGCATTAGCTAATAGTCAATATAGAGAAAATATAGATGTTGAATTAGTTGAAGAAGAAGTTGTTAACAACACACCAACTTCTATTGAAGAAAAAACACTAAACCTAAGACAAGTTGTTTTTGAACCAATAGAAGAGACAACAATACCTACAAAAATAACCCCTTCATTATCGGATGAGGAAGTTAAGGAGATGTTTATGGATGAATGGGAAAGAAAATTTGATTTAGTTGAAGAGGAAGATTTTTCCACAATAGAACCTACTGAAGAAGAAATAGAACAAAATTTTTCCACTATAGAACCAAATCCCGAAAATTTTTTCCAAGAAAAGACAGAACTAGAATTTCAAATATCGGTTCAAGAAATCCCAACTCCAAATGTGATAGAAGAAATAATTGAGAATACATTTCCCAAACCAATACCAACATCAACTAACTCCGAAGAGTTAGTTGAAAAAAAAAATTTTTAACGGAGGAAGGCCACTTCGAGGTGGAGGTAAACAACCCCTTAAACACGGAAGATTCTCAATCCTCAGATTCGGTGGTGCCAACCCAACCAATCTCAACCCCTGACGATTTATATTGGGAAACGGATGATACTAACCCAAATCAAATTATATATGATTTGGAGAATGATGAAATTATTATTCCCACTGACGAAGATATTATTACGACACCAACCTTAACCGATCAAACAATAATTAAAAAAATAGTTTCAAGAAATGTTGGTAATACAAGACGTAGACGTTTTAGATAAGTCTAAGTTAAATATTGTAAAGAGGAAAGCGAAGAAAACACAAATATTACTCTACGATACACAAAGAAGAGTTGACGATTTTATTCAGAAAATTAAGTATCGTAAAAACGGTAATTATGAAGACATACCTCATTTTGTTGTAACTAAGTTAGGTATGGTGTATCAATTATTTGACACCAATTATACTTCAAATACATTTGACAGTTCGTCTTTAGACAGAAAACAAATCAAGATTGCTATTGAAAACTTAGGATGGTTAAATAAAAATACCATTACAGGACTATACACAAATTGGATTGATGACCCCTATCGTTCTGATCCACACATAAAGAATTGGAGAAACCATTATTATTGGGATAAGTACAATGATATACAAATAGAGAAAGTTTCTGAATTATGTGAGTTCTTATGTGACAAACACCAAATTTTTAAACAACACGTACCGTCTCAGGGATATCTTGAGAATATATCTAAATTTAACGGTATTGTATGTAAATCTAACTTTTCAAATATTTATACAGATATAAACCCTTCATTTAATTTTAGAATATTATTTAATCATGCAAAATAGAAAAAACATAGGTTACGACGAAACCAAAAAAATGTTAAACGCATTAAGAAACCTTAATGAGTCAGTTAGAAGAACCAAAATCCTGAATGAACAATCGGTACCTGTAACATCCGATGTGAAGGATGATATAGACGTAATAAATGATGTTGACATCAAAATATTATCTTCTGACAATATGGACATGAAATTGTCTGATGAACACAAAAATTCTATTTCAGGATTAATAGATTCATTTAGACAACAAGTTTCTGAGATTGCTAATTTAGAACCAGGTCTAACGATTAATATGAATCAAATTAGATTAGATGGTTCAATTCCTAATGTTGAGATAAGTTTTGTTCTGATTACAGGGGAAGAGTCTGGATTTTATGTTAATGCTGATATGTTAAAAATAGAGGACGAAGCACTTGCGGCAATAGACAAATTGTTAAAATTTCAATTGGTGTTCGAGGATACGTTGAATCCGATAATTAGAGAAAGAAGTAATAACTAAAATGCCACTTACAGATTCAGATAGAAGGGAAATAGAAAGAATCACCAAAAAGGAGATTAAGGACTTTATGGATTCCACCCAAGCTCACAAAGTCGTTGTGGACATGGTTAAAAAAGAAATGGGTACAAGAGACATAAATGATAAAGTTATAGACCTATCAACCAAAGTCGTTGTAGAGTTATTTAAAACTTTGTGGCAAAGAAAGTCATTTTGGGAATCAGCACTAAAAAATGTTAAATAAAGAAAAAAATATTAGACCCGATATTGAGGGTGAGATGGATGAACTTCAAAGAGTTTCACAAGATTTGAAACGTGATGAAGATATTGACATTTCTGTAGATGAATTAGTAAAGGCATTCGGTAAGTCAAGAGAACAAAAGTTAACAAATGACGTATGGTTTAAATTAGAAAATACAGAATCCAACCAAATTAAAAGAGGCGAGTGGAGTAAAGTAATGGACATCGCCAAAAATTACAATAAAACCAACCCCAAGAAATTAAAGTCAGCAATTGAAAGTGGTAACTATAATAGACCATTGATTCTTGATTTGGGGGGACGTTATATTTTGGTTGCTGGTAATACTCGTTTATCCACGGCCGCAGCTATGGGTGTTACTCCGATGGTTTTTATTGCAAGAATTTATAATCAAGAACAGATTGAGAAGTTAATCAACATAGCACATACCGATATTACGAGAAAAAAAGGTAAAGAATATAGTCCTGATGTTCACGAATTACAAAAATGGATTAATGATAATATGTATGTAGGTGACATAAATGAAAAGTGGTCTGAGAAATACAAAAAATCAATAGATTGTAACAATCCAAAAGGTTTTAGTCAAAGAGCACATTGTCAAGGAAGGAAAAAGAAGACGGAAACTAAGGAGTCTATGGGAGCCGATTCCGCCGGCGCATTTTCTGCGCCCGCATTTAGTGGTGTGATAAAGAAAAAAGATTTATACAAATCAGGTAACTACAAAAAATATAATGTAAATGAGGAGGAGGTTAAAGAAGCAACCGATGCATCTTCATCTGGTGCATATGACGCACCCTTTGGTGATGGTGGTAAAAATCCGTTAAAGATTAATGGTCCTGAAAGTATCAAGAAGTCAAGAGCGGTAAAAGATAAAAATTTCCCCAAATGGGGAGGACCCGGTGGTATTTTTATAAAAATTAAGGAAAAGTGTAAAAAATACCCATACTGTAATCAAGGAGATATAAATGCAATAGAACTACTTGAAATAAAGAACGAGGTAGTAGAAATATCGGAAAAATATGGTATTCCATATAAAGAAATGGAAAAAATCGTATTAAATGAAATAAATAAGATATTTATAAGTATGAATTTATCAGATATTAATTCTTTGATTGAAAGTATTGCAAAAGAAGAGGTAAAGAATATGATTCTTTCTGAATCTGAGAACAATAAAAAAGAAGTTTACCATATCAAACTTGAAGGTGAACCAATTGAAACCTTCAAAAGTAGAGAGGAAGCTGAAAAAGTATTACCGAAATATCAAGAAAAAGAAAAAGGTGAACTCATAATTGAACCAGAAGTCTATGAATCATATGAAGACATGATTGAAAAAATGGATTTAATGGGTCAAGAATTAGAAGAAAAAGAAAATCAAAATATGGAAAATCAAGAACCAATGGAAGGAAACGCCTTCGCTTATGCCGCATTAAAAGCAAAAGAATCAGGTAAAAAAAGTTTTAAATTTAAAGGTAAAGAACATGATGTTGAAGAAGCATGGAAACAACTTGAAGAAGAGGAGGGTATGTGTTATGAGTGCGGAGACAAATCTATGGAAGAAAAGTTAGTTGGTAACCAAGATAAGTTAGATAAAGACAAAGATGGTAAAATAACTAAAAAAGACTTCGATATGTTGAGAGACGTAAAAGAAGAATTAGACGAAGAAAAGAAAACATGTAATGAATGTGGTTCTATGTTGAACGAGGAAGGAATGTGTTCTGAATGTGGTTCTATGATGAATGAATCAAAAACCAAGAAAAGAACAATTCGTTTAACCGAATCTGAAATGGTTGAATTGATTAAGAAAATGGTTAAGGAATCTATACCAGGTGTAGAAGTAACTAAAAAGGCTCAATCACAATCTAAAAAAGATAATGAAGATAATGCTAAAAATGTTGGTGAAAAAATAAGTAAAGCAACTAAAATTGAAGGAAGTGATAATCCCGAATTCCCACACCAAAACAATAGTGGTACTAAGGTAGCAAGACAAAATAATGAGGAAGAGAATGAGTTCGTTGAAGATAACAGAGGAGGTAAATCAATCGATTTGGATTATGATCACGAACCATCGGATAAATTTAAAAAGAGATTAAAGTCGGCATTAGAGGGTGATTCCACTATGGGTAATTCACAAGAAGCGGCTAATGTTGTTAAAAGTGATTTAGGTAAAAAATTGGCTAAACAGGCTGAAAGAAAAGGTAAAAAAGATGAAGAGGCTCCGAGATATAAAAAAGAACCTCAACCTGTAAAAGAAGTGAATGAATCTGAAAAACAAGTTTCTTCTGTATTGAAAGAGGAAATTCAAAAGATGAAGAAAATCGCGTCTTACAACAAGAAAACTCAGTAATTTCTTCTTTTTCTTTTCTTTTATCCTTATATTATAAACTATAAGGGATATGGAAAATAAAGAAGGTTATATAGAGTTTATATTTTCTGAAAGTTATAAAAATCAAATAGATGTTTGGTATCGAGCATATAATATATCTCGAGAAAAAACCGAATTGTTTCGTGATTTTTTAATTTCACTACACGAACTTATTGATAAAACATATTTGGGACCCGAGGTCTTCGAAGTGGAAGAAGACCAAAGGGGACACTTCACATGGTGTTGGAATAAAACAATCGAAAGTTTTAATAAAGAAAGAATTTATTTTAAAGAAATCGGTTCCCATAAAGACTATTTCTGTAATTTTTACATCGAGGCCTTTTATATCACCAATTTAGAGGGTAATAATTCGAAAATTCTAGTATATCTTAATAAACTATTTGATTTCAAACATAAAAAATCCAGGTCTGAACTTGATATGTTGACAGAGATTTATAAAATGTTAGATCAAAACTTGAAAAAGTGAAATTTTTTCCATATATTGATATTAAAAACCGAAATAATATGGAAACCTTAAGAAAAATTAAGGAGTTGGTTGAGAAGATGTCAGTAGATACTCAAAAAGTTTTTGAAAAAGGAAATCGAAGCGCATCTATTAGAGCAAGAAAATATGCTCAAGAAATTAAACTCCTAATTGCTCAGTATCGAAAAGAAGTGTTAGACGAAATTAAAAAACATGATTAACGAATTAAAGTTGTTTTTACTTATACTAAGTTTAGTATTTGCCTTACGATTTGTTTTTGAATTTGTATTTAAATTGTTTCAGGAAAACCCCGAACAGATTAATGTAAATAAAACAGAAAAGGTGTTACTTCATATTGCAATAGCATATATAATAACCTATATTTTAATTTAATGTTGTGTTTGAAAATATAAAATCATTAAGACCTTATTTCTTCTCATTAAGAGAAATCGAAAGTAATGTAAGTTTAGATATAAGAATACCATTGAATTGGAATTATGAAGAAATCATAAAACCATATCGTATTTTAAATATTAAAATACAAGATAAAAATGATAAACACACTTTGTTGTCATTAATATCAAAAGCAAATCAAAATGGATACGATGTTGCATTTGCGTGTGCAAATGAAATAATTAAAATTAACAAGGAGGAAGAAGAAAAACAAAGACTATTTCAAGAGAAGGTAAAAGAACTACAAGAGTTATTTAAAAAAGAATCATTAGACAAATTGAAAGATATAAATTTACAAATGTTAGATGGACAAAAGACTACAACAAGCATCGGATTGGTTGAAGAAGGAGATGGAGAAGGATCAGAAGGAAGTGGAAGTTCACAAGAATCAGATGATTGAAGAAATAAAAAATATAGATAAGAAAAAATTATTTGTTGAAAAACCGAAACCTAAAACAACGGTATTTAAAAAGATATTAAAAATATTCGGTTATGACAAAAAAAGGTGATTTATTAAATCAGTTGGCTTTGATAACAGATTTAGTTGAGAAACTAAATGCAGACATGAAATCGAACACAATTATTTTTGAAGTTTCAAAATTAGAATTTGATAGAATCTATCAATATATTGAAAAAAAGAATAACAGAAAGTCAGTTACGCCAAAGGATAGATTTACAATTACAATAGGTGTTGTGGATATTGTTTTTAGTACGAATAATGCCTAAAGAGTTCTCTTCTTTTAAAACCTTTAGATTCAAGTAAATTATACAGTAGTTTTCTTTGGTGTGTTGTAATATCTTTTACAAAAATAAAATTACCTTTTTTCTTTTTTAATAGTTTTTCTTTAAGAAGTTCGAATAGTCTTTCTGCGTCATGAAGATTTTTGTTACCATATAACCACACATCATTTTCAACCTGTACAAATAACTTATTATTTAAAGTGAACACTTGTGCGATTTCGGATATTGGATAAATTTTATCCATCATCTCATGAAATCTAATTCTTTTTTTTACTTGAAAATCATAAATCAATTCCTCTTTCCAATAAGGAATGATTTCTTTTATTCTGAATTTACCATCCTGCATTTTTGCTTCAATATTTCTACCTAAACTATCTTTAACCCACGGATTGGTTGACCATCTTGTGTTTGGAAATATGAGTGCTAATTCAAAAACCTGTTCTTGATTTCTTTTACCCCCTTGTATTTTTACAAAATCAGGTTTACGTTGTGTTTTATGTTCGTTCCAATATTCTGTAATGGTTGTTCTTTTCATACACTTATAGAGAATTTTAATTCTTTTTTTGTTACAAAATAGAACAATAAAATATTTTCCCTTTTTCATAATAGTTTAGTAATGAGACTATAAATCCCGTATACGGAGAATGCGGATATAACAATGAATGTTAATATCACCCACTTTTCCATTTTTTCAGACTCCTTTTCTATAAAGTCCATCATCTCCTTTTTTTCTTTCTTTTTACATTTTGAACAAGCCATACCAAAAATATACTAAACTTATTTCTTTTTTTCAATTTTAAAGGTTATATTTTATAATAAACATTAATGATTAATAAATGATATCTTATATTGGCGGTAAAGCTAGAATCGGTAAATGGATAGTACCTTATATTCCTAATGATATTGAAACATATGTTGAGGGTTTCTCAGGTATGTTTTGGGTGTATTTTAATATGGAACTTAGTGATTATCCTAATCTTAAAACAGTGGTCTATAATGACTTTAATAAATTAAACACTAATCTATTTAAATGGGCGAAACAGTATGATGTTTTTTGGGAGGCACTATCCCATTACCCATGTCAACAATTAGGTGTAGTTAATACACCACCAGAATATGAACAAATGTTTAATGAGTATCAAAAAGAAATTTTTGATGATAACTTTGTTATTACTGAAGAAAACAGTTTAGAGGTTGCTTGTAAATACGTTTATGTATTGGGTCAGGTTTTTTCGGGATCTAAACCTGAAACTGCTTCATATATGGACTATAAAGGAAAGTATAGATGTAAAGTGTTGGTGTTTATGGATAAATTAAAAAATCCTAAGTACAGAGAACATTTTGATAAAATAACTTTTATTGAAAATCTTGATTTTGAAAAGGTTGTTGAGAAGTATGATTCACCAACAACATATTTTTATATGGACCCACCATATTGGAAGACTGAGAACTATTATTCTAATCATGATTTTGATTCGAATGATCACGAAAGACTTGCGAATGTTATAAAATTAATACAAGGAAAGTTCTCACTTTCTTATTATGATTTCCCACAACTTAATGACTGGTTCCCACAATATAAAGTTGTTACCAGTAAACATAACCAATTAGATATGTTTGGTTATTCGGGTTACACATGGGAAAGAAAAGACTTTAGTAAGGCGGCATCCACTAAGAAAGAAAAAAACATTGGAACCGAACTATTAATAATGAACTACTGAGTTCAATATTTATTTAAAAATTATACATATGGATTCACATTGGTATGTGGTAAAAGTTTTACCAGGTAAGGAGAGAATTTTAAAAGAGGAATTTAATAAACAAATCACACAAGGTAAGATAAACAACATTACAAGATTTGTATGTCCTACCGAAAGAGAGTTGAAGGTAATTAAGAACAAAAAAGTCGTAAGAGAAAAGGTGTTGTACAGTGGTTATCTTTATTTTGAAAGTCAAAATAACTTATCAAACGAGGACTTAAAATTTATTTCTGGTTTTAATGGTCTTATGGGATTTATGGGGGAACGAATCCCAATTAAACTTAGAGAGACAGATATTAAAAGAGTTATAAAAGACGAGGAATTAGAAGAATTTAACCAATCAATGAATTATCATTACTCTGTTGGTGATTCTATAAAAATTATAGACGGACCATTCACAACATTTGAGGGTATTATTTCATCTGTTAATGGAGAAAAAGTCTCATTAGAAGTAAGAATTTTTGGGAGGGTTACTTCGGTTGAATTAACTTTGCGTCAAATTGAGAAACTTTAAATAACATGTCACCAGAGGTTTTAATTTACATAAGGAACATCAAAAAATTTTTAGATACAAATGATGAGGCTCATCAGTATTTTTTAAAAGATTTAAATGAAGATGATTTTTATTCAAAGATTGCAGAATCATCTCAAAAAAATTTTGATAAGAACGGTGACCCAATGTTATTTAGGAATCAATTTGAAGAAATAAAAAATCAATTATTAAAATCATTAGATAAAAAAAAGGAAAACAATATTTTTTTAAATTTAAAAGATTTCGGAACAATTTGTTTAAATTAGTTTATTCTTAATCAAAATATTGTTATAATTTTTTTATGGACAAATCTTTACCAAAAAACTATCCTCTTTACGAAGCATCATATGGAGGGGACATCCCCACAGAACAATATTTTGTAATATTATTTGATGTATTGCCATCTAAGTATGAGCAATCAATTAAAATGTATGATAAGAACATCGAAAATTATTTTATATTAAATGGTTTTGTAAAGATTATTGACTCAAGAACTTCAAATAGAAGAAGTGAAACTACACACTCGGTCATTTTAAAAAATGAAAGTAAAAAAATTATTTTAGAACTAAATTCAACCGATAATAATAAAGAAAAATCTCTCTTTAATATTAAGGTGTACTACGATATTAGTAAAGGTGAAGTAGTTAAACAGTTAAAATTTGACGACCTCAAACCATTTGAAATAAAAAAAGAAAAATCAAACATTAGTTTGATAAGATCCGATATGGGTCACTTAGACACAGAGGATTATGATTTAGTTGTACCAGAAACAAACATAGAATTAAATTATAGTTCAGAATTTTCTAAAGTTCATGAAGTAATTATTAATTCATTAAATAAAACAAACGGAAAGGGTATCATACTTTTACATGGGGACCCTGGTACAGGAAAAACATCATACATAAAATATCTCACATCTTTAATTAAGGAAAAGGATGTTTTGTTTGTACCACCATCAATGGCTGAAATGTTATCCGAACCATCAATTATACCATTCTTAATGGACCACAGAAACTCAATTTTAATTATTGAGGATGCGGAAAGGGTAATTGCAGATAGAGAGGGTAACGGATCACCCGCGGGTGTTTCAAATATCCTAAACCTAACCGATGGTATTTTGGGGGATTGCTTGAATATTCAAATAGTGGCCACCTTTAACATGAAACGTGAAAAAATTGATTCGGCTTTACTTAGGAAGGGTAGATTGATTGCGGAACACAAATTTGAAAACCTATCTGTTGAGGAAACAAACAAACTTTTAAAACATTTAAATAAAGATGTTATAAGTGATGTCGGACTAAGTTTAGCGGATATTTATAACATAGACGTAGAAGTTTATAAATCAAAAACGAAAAGTAAAATAGGATTATATTAATATGGAAAATGTAAATGCACAAGAATTAGGTCAATTACAGAGCGCGGGACATAAATTATTGGTTGATTTTTGGGCTCCATGGTGTGGACCTTGTAAAAATTTAATACCAAGACTCGAGAACCTTGAAAACAAATACCCAAATGTAAAATTTGTTAAAATAAATGTGGACGAGAATGTTGATTTTGCCTTGGATTTAAATATCAGGACCGTACCAACCGTAATTGTTTACAATGGTGAGAGTATTGTTCACAGAAGTACCGGTGCAAATCAAGATATCGTATATACGAATATATTAGATAAACTATGAGTTCACAAGTAGTTGTTTTTACTCTTAATGGTTGTTCACATTGTATTAATCTAAAAACAAAATTGAACGAAATTTCAATACCTTTTACAGAAATAGAAATAACCTCAAATCAAAAAATTTGGGATAAGGTAGTAGAACAAACTGGACACAACGTGTTACCTACAGTCTTTATAAAAAAAGAAAATACAGATGTGGGACCAGTCTTTATACCGGGTAGGGACTTCGAAAATGTTGATGATATAGTACCAAAAATAAAAATTCATTTATAAAAATAAAAAAAGGGGGAAATTATCCCTCTTTTTTATGCGTATAAATATAATAAAAGTATTTATGTAAAAGACTTTACTTTTTAAATGGCGTTACAACAAATAAACTGGACACAGATAGACACCACAAACGTACCTTCGGGTTCCGTTATAGATATTGGGGCCATTTCAGGTCCACTTCATGCTGGTTACTTTGAGAACTTATACATATCGGGGTTATCTTTTGATGATTATCTTGGTGAGACTGCGGGTATAGATGCTTTAAACTTATTTACATCATCATTGAATCAGGCAATACAATTAACTGGTTCAAATTTAACCGTAAAAGGTAATCTTGTAGTAAAAGGTACCACAACAATAATAGAATCAAATATAATTGATTTAGGTGATAACATTATATCATTAAATGGTATTGAGGGTAGCTTCGGTGGAATTTATGTTAATGATCAAACAAATCCGGGTAACATATCAGGTTCTTTACTTTGGGACACAACAAACAATTATTGGATTGCAGGTCCTAGTGGTAGTGAAAGTAAAGTTATTTTATCAACTGATACTGACGCGGGTATTTGGAGAGAGACGGGTTCATTTTTTGCAACAACAAATGATTTACAAGTTACGGGGTCAATGACAATTAAAGGTGATTTAAGAGTTGAAGGTACAACTACCTTAGTTCAAAAGTTAGATTCAAATGTAGAATCTTTAATTGTTTCGGGTGCAATGAGTATTGTAAGAAACGAATTAACACCCCAAATAGTGTCCGCATCTATGACAATACAAAATTTAGGAACGTTTGCAGACAGAAGTAAGATGACAACATTTACTGAGATTGATTGTGGAGATGGTTTTTTTTAATTTAAAATAAAGTATTTATATATAATAAAACAAGACTATAATTTAGAAAATGGCACAAATAATTAAACACAGAAGAGGTTCGATTGATGCACTATCAGGTGCCACCGCAAAAAAAGGTGAATTAGTAATGGCCACCGGTTCCGTAGGAAACATGCAAGGTCCTTGGATTTTTGTCGGTGAAACGGAAGGTAGTGCGGGAGCATTCAGAGGATTATCAAAAGTTTACCAAGGAACATCTGCACCCAATTTAACAGGTGGAGAATACGGATCAACTTTAAATGGTACACCATTCTACGCTTCATCAAATGAAACATTACATATTTTAAGTAATGCTGGTAATGTTGCGATGGACCTTACTGGTAATATTGAAGGAAACGTTATAAGTGGAGTCACAATAAATAATTTAACAGGTAGCACAGTAACAGTTACAGGATTAACAGATAATCGATTAGTCGTAGTTGGAGCCAATGGATTACTTGAAGATAGTATTGATTTAACATTCGATGGCACTAAATTACAAATAGGACAAGGTAAGTTTGAAGTAGATGCTGCAACAGGTGATTTAAGAACAACAGGTTCCATAATCATGAAAGGTAATATCACAATAGGTGATAACTTAACAGGTGACACAATCAATGTTAATGGTCAAATTAGTTCATCTTTGATACCTTCAGGTAGTAATGTATTTGATTTAGGTTCATCATCTAATGCATGGAAAGACTTATACGTTAGTGGTACGGCATATATTGATATACTACAAGCTCAACAAGTTAATTTTAGTGATTTGGGTATCTTAAATGATTTGACTGTTAGTGGTAACACATATTTGGGGGGTACTTTAGATGTAACGGGTAACACGACATTCAATGCGGATGTAACAATCACAGGTCTAACAGATAATAGAATAGTAATTGTTGGTACAAGTGGTATTTTAGAAGATGATGCAAACTTTACATTTGATGGAACGGAATTAAATGTTGGAGAGGGAAACTTTACTGTTCAACAAGGAAGTGGTAATGTTGATACTGATGGTACATTAAATGTTGGTGGTGCCACCACACTTGAAAGTACGTTAACAGTTACTGGTTCAGCAACTTTAAAAGATAACTTATCGGTATCTGGAACAACAACTGTATCGGGGGCAACAACCTTACAAGACATTTTAACCGTTAATTCAACTTCCCAATTAAAAGGTGCTGTTGGGATGAATTCAACATTGGTTGTCACAGGGTCAGCAACTTTAAAAGATAACTTATCGGTATCTGGAACAACAACTGTATCGGGGGCAACAACATTACAGGATACACTAACAGTTAATTCAACATCCGAATTAAAAGGTGCGGTTGGAATTAACTCAACACTGGTTGTTACTGGTTCTGCAACATTAAAAGATAACTTATCAGTAAGTGGAACCACAACTGTATCGGGGGAAACAACTTTACAAGATACACTAACAGTTAATTCAACATCCGAATTAAAAGGTGCGGTTGGTATCAATTCTACTTTAGATGTAACAGGTTCGGCACAATTTAAGGGTACTATCAACGTTGATGGTGAAGCAACATTATCTTCTGCAATTGTTGAAGATTTAACACAAGATAGAATTGTGGGTGTAGGTGCTGGTGGTTCTTTAGTTGATTATAGTGGTTTAACTTATAACGGAACAACATTAACTGTTGGAGGTACAACTCAGTTAAATGGAGATTTGACAGTATCGGGTAATTTTACTGTTCTCGGAAGTGCAACTGAAATACATATTTCATCTTCAGTAATCGAATTGGATGACAATATTATTAGATTAAATGCGTATTCACCTTTTGAGAGATATGCCGGTTTTGAAGTTATAGATTCAGGATCATCAGGAGTATCTGCTTCGATGGTTTGGGATTCTTTAAATGATTACTGGTTATTTGTTTCATCAAGTGGACAATCAAGTAAATTTATTGGTACGACTGCTGGTACATACGGATCAGAAGTTAGTTTAACGACAAATAATTTCCCAATTGCCACAGATGCAAATACAATAGGTGATAGTTTGTTAACCATGATATCAAGTGGAACAACACTCGCGTTCAACACAAACAAATTTACTGTAAACTCTGCTGATGGTGCAACTTTAATCGCAGGTAATGTTACATTAAGTGCTGCGGGTGGTGCCGATGCGGGAACTAATTCATCTGCAATTATTTTCAGAAATAGTTCAAATGTTTTAGGTTATGTATCAACAACTGAAACAACAGACGAACTTGATGGAATATTGGGTTATAAAAATTCTGACGGGGCGTTAGTGTTCTCAACCGTAATAGATGGTGGAGTATACTAATATATAAAATAAATAAAATACTAATATAAGGGGGAGTGAAAACTCTCCCTTTTTTTATTTACACAATCCAAATTTTTATGTATTTATAGTAAGACTTATATAAGTCAAATTAACCGTGGTACATACCACATTCGACTGAGGGAACCATATATATGGCACAAATAGTAAAGCTACGTAGGAGCGCTGTACCTGGTAAACGACCGACCAACGCTAATCTACAACTAGGGGAATTATCAATCAATACTACAGACGGTAAAGTATTTTTTGCGGTTTCAGGTGCTTTAGGTCCTTCAATACAAGAATTAGTTGCAACAAACACGGTTAATACAGGTTCAATTTATCTTACAGATAGCGTAACCGCATCATTTTTTACTGGTTCATTTATTGGTAATGGACAAGGTTTGTACAATATACCCGCGAGTGGTATCACAGGATTAAATCTTTCTCAAATTGCTGATGGTAGTGCAACCGCATCAATTGATAGTGATGGTTTACAAGTAAATGTTGATTTATCGGTAACTGGTTCAATAACTGCAACAGAATTTACAGGTAGTGGTTTAGGTTTAACAAATGTACCTTTCCATATTAGTGGTTCTGATGTTGATGGTAATCCATATGATAAACAATTCACCAAACTACAATTTGATGATAGTACAGGTTTAAATGTAAGTGAATCTTTTGATGGAACGGCATTCGTTTCTATTGGTTCACACTTTAGAGACATATTTGTTTCTGGTGATGATTTAATTAGGGCAACAGGATCAGACTCAGTTGAATTTATTGGTGAAGGAGGTTTACAAATATCAACATCATTAGTTGATACAAATTCAAACGGTTATTCAAAAGAAGTAATTTTTAATGTTTCAGCATTATCCGCGTCATTAGTAAATTATGTAGATTCATCATATCCTGTTTCAGGTATGACAAGAACACTTGTTGTTGGTTCACAACAAACAACATGGTCTTTTCAACACAATTTAGATTACAAGTATCCGGCAATTAATGTTTTTGATAGTAGTGATAGAGTTGTCATTCCAACAGAAATTAAAGTAATTGACGCGAATAATTTAGATGTTTATTTTGCATTACCAACTGCGGGTACGGTAATTGCAACAATTGGTGGTAATGGTTCTTCAGGTACAAGTGGAACTTCAGGAAGTAGTGGAACATCTGGTACTTCTGGTTCCTCAGGAAGTAGTGGTACGAGCGGTACAAGTGGAAGTAGTGGATCATCAGGTACATCTGGTACATCAGGTACATCAGGTTCGAGTGGTTCATCGGGTAGTACGACAGTTGGTGCTTATGAATCAATGACTGTAACAACACCTTCAAATGTGTGGTATTTCAATCATGATTTAGGTGCAAGATATCCAGTCTTTCAAGTTTTTGATGAGGATGGGTATCAAGTTATACCACAAGAAATATTAGCGGTTGATTTATACAACGCAACAATCACATTCTCATATCCCGTTTCAGGTATTATTGTTGCAACACTCGGTGAAGGTGGTGGTGGATCTTCAGGTACATCGGGTTCATCGGGAACAAGTGGTACATCGGGAAGTAGTGGGTCTTCTGGTACAAGTGGTAGTGCGGGAACAAGTGGTACATCTGGTACAAGTGGTTCTAACGGTTCTTCAGGAACTTCAGGTAGTAGTGGAACAAGTGGAACAAGCGGTTCAAGTGGTTCTTCCGGTACTAGTGGTTCTTCTGGTACAAGCGGAAGTTCCGGTACAAGTGGTAGTAGTGGTTCATCTGGAACGAGTGGTACATCAGGTACATCAGGAAGTGCAGGTACATCAGGAACATCTGGTACATCGGGAACCAGTGGATCATCTGGCACATCGGGAACTAGTGGTAGTAGTGGAACGTCTGGTACATCAGGAAGTAGTGGAACATCTGGGTCCTCAGGAACATCGGTGTCAGTTAATGGTAATGTAAACACAGTTGTAAAATTTGAATCGACAACAGGAATTACTAATTCATCAATTGTTGACACAGGAACATTAGTTACAATTGGTAATAATACAACAATAACAGGTTCACTAATCATTACAGATAGTGTAGATATAAAAAATACACAATTAAAAAATTCAACATCAAATGTTGTATCAGGTTCAAACACTTTAGTATCAACTCTAACAGGATCTTATACCTCTGCATTTTTTAATTATACAATATATGATAATTCAAATGCAAGAGCAGGTATTGTTGTTGCAGTATGGAATGGAAACATAGTGAACTTTAATGAAACAACAACCGCGGATATTGGAAATACAAATGATGCAATATTTGATGTAAATGTTTCAAATGAAGGACATGTTGAATTAAAAGTTGATACATCCTCAAATTGGACATTTAAATCAATAACAACATTTTTATAATAAAAAGTTTTTTATCAAATGTAATAAACTAATGGAATTATGAAATATTTATAAAAGACTTAGTGTAATAAAAACAAAGCAGAAGAAATGGCAAATCAATTTATAGTAAAAAATGGTCTGATTGTTGACCAAGGTGGAGCAAATATAACAGGTTCCTCACAAATATCTGGATCGTTAAGTGTCACAGGATCATTAAACGTTTCAGGTAGTCAAAATATTAGTGGTGATTTAATTGTTGGTGGTAATTTATCCGCTAACCAATTTATCCTTTCTTCTTCTGTTAGTTATATCACTACGTCATTTTCTTCTGGTTCTACTAAGTTTGGTGATTCTTTAGATGATACCCATCAATTTACAGGTTCATTTTCTGTTACGGGTTCTTTATCGATAAACGGTACAGAATACACTGCAGCAACTTCGGGTACATCTGGTACAAGTGGTTCATCAGGAACTGCAGGTACAAGTGGTACATCGGGAACTTCTGGTACATCAGGAACGTCTGGTACATCAGGAAGTTCTGGTTCATCTGGCACAAGTGGAAGTAGTGGTACATCGGGAACTTCTGGTACATCTGGTTCTAGTGGTACATCAGGTTCATCGGGAACAAGCGGAACAAGTGGAAGTAGTGGTTCTAGTGGTTCAAGTGGTTCTTCAGGAAGTAGTGGTACTTCAGGTTCTTCAGGAAGTTCAGGAACGTCTGGTACGTCAGGTTCAGCGGGTACTTCAGGTAGTAGTGGAACGTCTGGGACATCAGGAAGTAGTGGAACATCAGGAACAAGTGGAACATCAGGAAGTTCAGGTACTAGTGGTAGTAGTGGAACATCTGGATCAAGTGGTTCTTCTGGTTCTTCTGGTTCTTCAGGAACTTCAGGTAGTAGTGGAACATCCGGAACATCAGGAACAAGTGGAAGTAGTGGAACTAGCGGGTCTTCAGGAACGTCTGGCACATCTGGTTCTTCAGGTAGTTCAGGTTCATCAGGTACTAGTGGTAGTAATGGTTCATCAGGAACGTCTGGCACAAGTGGTACATCTGGTTCTTCAGGTAGTTCAGGTTCATCGGGAACAAGTGGTACAGCAGGTACATCAGGAAGTTCCGGTACAAGTGGTACCTCAGGTTCAAGCGGTTCGAGTGGTTCTTCAGGAACGTCTGGGACATCAGGAAGTAGTGGGACATCAGGAAGTTCGGGTTCAAGTGGTAGTAGTGGTACAAGTGGAACGGCGGGTACGTCTGGTACTAGCGGTTCTTCAGGTACATCCGAGGTCTATAAAACAACATCCTCAACCTCACATACATTAGGACAATCGGGATCAGTAACAGTACCTTCGGGTTTAAGTTATACCGTAGGTCAATCAATTATAATAGCATACGACGTTAATAACTACCAAGAATCAGATGTGGTATCTTATAGTGGTACAACATTAACATTTACAGCACCAGATGCAAATGGTACTGTTGGTAGTGGTACATATACCTCATGGACCATCAACTTAGATGGTGCAACAGGTGCAGATGGTTCTTCGGGAACGTCTGGTTCATCAGGAACAAGTGGAACATCTGGTTCTTCAGGTTCTAGTGGTAGTAGTGGAACAGCTGGAACATCAGGTACATCAGGAAGTTCAGGTAGCTCAGGCTCATCAGGAAGTAGTGGAACGTCTGGTACATCGGGTACTAGTGGTAGCTCAGGCTCATCAGGAAGTAGTGGAACGTCTGGTACAAGTGGTAGTTCAGGAACATCGGGTTCTTCTGGTTCTTCTGGTAGTAGTGGAACGTCTGGTACTAGTGGTAGTTCAGGAACATCAGGAAGTAGCGGATCGAGTGGAACGTCGGGTTCATCAGGAACTTCAGGTACTTCAGGTAGTAGTGGAACGTCTGGTACATCAGGTTCAAGTGGTAGTAGTGGTACAAGTGGAAGTAGTGGATCATCAGGATCTTCGGGTACATCTGGTTCTAGTGGTACAAGTGGTAGTTCTGGTACATCAGGTACAAGTGGAAGTAGTGGTTCTTCAGGAAGTTCAGGAACAGCTGGTACATCTGGTACTTCAGGAAGTAGTGGATCAAGTGGTAGTTCAGGTTCTAGTGGTTCAAGTGGAACATCTGGTACTTCAGGTTCTTCAGGAAGTTCAGGAACAGCTGGTACATCTGGTTCTTCAGGTAGTTCAGGTTCAAGTGGAACTGCAGGAACAAGTGGTACATCGGGTTCTTCAGGTTCTAGTGGTTCTTCAGGAACGGCTGGTACAAGTGGTACATCAGGTACTTCAGAGGTTTATAAAACAACATCAAGTGATTCATTCACTTTAGGAAATAGTGGTTCATTAACAGTTCCTGCGGGATTAAGTTACTCAGTAGGACAATCAATCATAATAGCGTACGATGTAAACAATTATCAAGAATCGGACGTTGTTAGCTATTCTGGCACAACATTGACATTCACAGCACCAGACGCAAATGGTACTGTTGGTAGTGGAACATATTCAAATTGGGTAATTAACTTAGACGGTGCAACAGGTGCGGATGGTACATCGGGTACATCTGGTACAAGTGGCACATCAGGAAGTTCTGGTTCTAGTGGTTCATCAGGTTCTAGTGGTACATCTGGTTCTTCAGGTTCTAGTGGTAGTAGTGGAACATCGGGAACATCTGGTACCTCAGGTTCTTCTGGTTCGTCAGGTAGTTCTGGTACATCAGGTTCTAGTGGTACATCTGGTTCTTCAGGTTCTAGTGGTAGTAGTGGAACATCGGGAACATCTGGTTCCTCGGGTTCGAGTGGTTCTTCAGGAACAGCTGGTACATCAGGTACATCTGGTGTGGATGGTGCTTCAGGTACCTCAGGCACAAGTGGTTCATCTGGTACAAGTGGTAGTTCAGGAACATCCGGTACAAGTGGAACATCTGGTTCGTCAGGCACAAGTGGTACATCTGGTAGTTCAGGTTCATCAGGAACAAGTGGAACATCTGGTTCTTCAGGTTCTAGTGGTAGTAGTGGTAGTAGTGGAACATCTGGTACATCAGGTACAAGTGGATCATCAGGAACATCTGGTTCTTCAGGAACGAGTGGAACAAGCGGTACTTCAGGAAGTAGTGGTACATCAGGAAGTTCAGGTAGTTCAGGTTCATCAGGAACGAGCGGTTCTAGTGGTACTTCAGGTTCTAGTGGTTCATCTGGTTCTTCAGGAACGAGTGGAACAAGCGGTTCATCTGGTTCATCAGGAAGTAGTGGAACATCTGGTACTTCAGGTTCAAGTGGTTCTAGTGGAACATCTGGTTCATCAGGAACCGCTGGTACTTCAGGTACTTCAGGTACATCAGAAGTTTATAAAACAACATCAAGTTCAAGTCACACGTTAGGTCAAGGTGGTTCCGTTACGGTTCCATCAGGATTGAGTTATTCTGTTGGTCAGTCTATTATTGTGGCGTATGATGTGAATAATTATCAAGAATCGGACGTTGTAAGTTATAGTGGTACAACATTAACATTTAGTACACCACATGCAAACGGAACGGTTGGTAGTGGTACTTACACATCTTGGACAATTAACTTAGATGGTGCAACAGGTGCGGATGGTACATCAGGTACTTCTGGTACATCAGGAACATCAGGAAGTTCGGGAACAAGCGGTTCTTCTGGTACATCAGGTAGTTCAGGTTCATCAGGAACAAGTGGAACGGCTGGTACATCAGGAAGTTCTGGTACTAGTGGTTCATCAGGTTCAAGTGGTAGTAGTGGAACGTCTGGTACAAGTGGAACATCTGGTTCTTCAGGTTCTAGTGGTAGTAGTGGAACATCAGGAACATCTGGTTCATCAGGTTCTTCTGGTAGTAGTGGAACAGCTGGTACATCTGGTACTAGTGGTAGTAGCGGTACTTCAGGTTCTTCAGGTAGTACAACAGTAGGTGCATATAATTCGTTAACAGTTAGTTCACCATCATTAACATGGTCATTCCAACATGACTTAGGTGCAAGATATCCTGTTGTCCAAGTTTATGATACCGCAGGTTTTGCAATTATACCAAATTCAATTAAAGCAATTGATTTATATAATATTGAAATTGGTTTTTCTTCACCACAAGCGGGTTTAGTGGCGGTTACACTTGGTGAAGGTGGTGGTGGTTCTTCAGGAACATCTGGTACTTCAGGTAGCTCGGGTTCAAGTGGAACATCAGGAACATCTGGTTCTTCAGGAACAAGTGGCAGCTCGGGTTCAAGTGGAACTTCAGGAAGTAGCGGAAGTTCAGGAACATCTGGTACATCAGGAACATCTGGTTCTTCAGGAACTAGTGGTACCGCGGGTACATCAGGAAGTTCTGGTACATCAGGTAGTTCAGGAACATCTGGTTCTTCAGGAACAAGTGGTTCCAGTGGTTCTTCAGGAAGTTCTGGTACATCAGGTAGTTCAGGTTCAAACGGTTCTTCTGGTACATCTGGTACATCTGGTAGTTCAGGAAGTTCGGGAACAAGCGGTTCTTCTGGAAGCTCAGGTTCTTCTGGCACTTCAGGAACATCAGGTTCTTCAGGTACATCAGGAAGTTCTGGCACATCAGGAAGTTCTGGAAGTAGTGGTACTTCAGGAACAAGTGGTTCATCTGGTACTTCAGGAACAAGTGGTTCAAGTGGTTCTAGTGGAACCTCAGGATCAAGTGGAACAAGTGGTACATCAGGTACTTCAGGTTCATCAGGAAGTTCTGGTTCAAGTGGTACATCCGGTTCAAGTGGAACATCAGGAACCGCGGGTACTTCAGGATTATTAACATTAACAGGTTCAACTAATAATGGTGTAATAACATATGACGGTAGTGGAACAAATGCAACTGTTGAGTCTAACATAACCTTTAGTGGTTCAACACTATCATTATCAGGAAACATGATAATGAACAGTAAAGTAGATGTTCGTACAAGTAGTCAATCTGTAAGTAGTAGTACAACAATGTTCTCATTATCAGATTACGATGGTGTAGTTCTTGATTACTTAGTAAAGAATGGTTCTAATATGAGAGCGGGTAGTATCGTAGGTATATGGGACGGTTCAACATCTAATTTAACTGAAACTACAACAACTGACTTAGGTAACACATCAGCAATTTCATTCTCGATTTCTAATAGTGGAACGGTTACGGCAACGTCGTCTTCGGGAACGTGGAGTGTAGTTATGTTCGCAAGAGCACTATCTATATAAAAATTTAAAATAAATAAAATTAAAGGGGGTTTTAAACCCCCTTTTTTATTTTATAATCATTGATTTAATATTTATAGTAAACACATAAACACCATTAGTGGATAATGAAACTAATTTGATAAATGGCAAACGAATTTAAAGTCAAAAATGGCCTGATTGTATCAGGTTCCGCGGATATTGCAGGAGATTTAAACATACAAGGTAATATTGTTGCACAACAATATATAATTTCGTCTTCAGTTATTTATCAAACCGCATCTTTTGTTAGTGGATCTAACAAATTTGGTAACTCAAGTGATGATATTCATGATTTTACCGGTTCATTAAAAGTTAGTGGTAGTTTAGTTTTAAATGGTGTAACATTTGTTGCGGCAACATCAGGTACTTCAGGAACATCAGGAAGTAGTGGAACAAGTGGAAGTAGTGGAACGAGCGGTAGTTCGGGCTCTTCTGGTTCATCAGGAACATCCGGTTCAAGCGGTAGTAGTGGAACAAGTGGGACTTCAGGAAGTTCAGGTACAAGTGGTAGTAGTGGAACAAGTGGAAGTAATGGATCTTCAGGAACCTCTGGTAGTTCAGGAAGTAGTGGAACATCTGGCACATCGGGTTCCAATGGTTCTTCAGGTACCTCTGGTAGTTCAGGAAGTAGTGGTACGTCAGGAACAAGTGGTTTAAGTGGTTCTTCAGGTACGTCAGGCACAAGTGGAAGTAATGGAAGTAGTGGTACATCAGGAACGTCTGGTTCTTCGGGTTCATCAGGTACTAGTGGTTCATCAGGCACCAGTGGAAGCTCAGGTTCTTCTGGTTCATCAGGAACATCCGGTTCAAGCGGTAATTCAGGTAGTTCAGGAACAAGTGGTAGTAGTGGTTCATCAGGAAGTAGTGGAACAAGTGGAAGTAATGGTTCATCAGGTACTTCAGGTTCTTCTGGTTCATCAGGAACATCCGGTTCAAGCGGTAATTCAGGTAGTTCAGGAACAAGTGGAAGTAGTGGAACATCTGGCACATCGGGTTCAAGTGGTACCTCTGGTTCATCAGGTTCAAGTGGAAGTAGTGGAACAAGTGGTAGTAGTGGTTCATCGGGAACAAGTGGTATAAATGGTTCAAGTGGTACATCAGGAAGTTCAGGAAGTAGTGGGACAAGTGGAAGTAGTGGAACAAGTGGTAGTAGTGGTTCTAGTGGTTCATCTGGAACAAGTGGAAGTAGTGGAACATCAGGTACTAGTGGTTCTTCGGGAACTAGCGGAACATCTGGAAGTAGTGGATCGAGTGGAACATCAGGTTCTAGCGGAAGTAGTGGTTCTAGTGGAAGTAGTGGAACTTCAGGTGTAAGTGGAACATCTGGAACAAGTGGTAGTAGTGGTTCATCAGGAACATCAGGTTCTAGCGGAAGTAGTGGTTCAAGTGGTAGTAGTGGAACAACCACAATTACAAATGCGGCTGATAATAGAATTATGACAAGTGTGGGGGGTGTTACATTAAATGCGGAGGCTAACTTTACATTTGATGGAAGTCAACTATACTTAAGTGGAACGAACAATGGGTCTACACCATTATTAGATTTAAGAGCATCAGGCACAGGAACATTCCAAAGAGGTGTAAGGATGTTAAATAGTGGAATGTCAGCGGGTGACCATATTATGTATGCACTTGGTCAGTCGGATGGTTCCAGAAACATGGGACAATTCTATTTCCAATATAATGGGGCAAATTCAACAAGTAATAGAATATCTATGGGTTTACACTCAGTAGATGATGTTCTTAACATTCTTGGAACAGGTTTCGTTGGTTTAGGCACAACCAATCCGGGATATAGATTAGAAACAAATGGTGATGTAAAAGTTACCGCGGGTGCGTTAGGTGTGAATGTTAACCCATCCGCAACAGATGGTAGAATTGATGCGGGTAATGATGTTATAGCATACTCATCAGACAGGAGATTAAAGACCAATATTGAATTTATAGAAAATCCATTAGATAAAGTTTTAAAACTAAGTGGGTTTACATATAATTGGAATGAATTGGCAAAAGATGTTGCTAAGTTTAACACCGAAGAAAGATTGGTTGGTGTATTTGCACAAGATGTCAAAGAAGTCCTACCTGAAGCGGTAAAATTAGCACCATTTGACAATGATGGTACTGATAAATCTAAAAGTGGTGAAGAATATTTAACCGTTCAGTATGAAAAAATAGTACCCTTATTAATTGAATCAATAAGAGAACTATCTAAAAAAATTGAAGATTTAGAAAACATAATAAAAAAACACAATCTTTAATATTCATTTATAAATTAATTTGAGGTATATTATCAAAATAAAACTGAAAACATAAGTATTTATATAAAAACTAGTTTAAAATAATGGGTCTAATTCCAGCAACCGGTTCGGAAATAAGTATTGGAAAAGTCGCCGCGGCATTAGGTCTGATTACGGGGTCAGGTAACGCTGCTGCGGGTCAAAATATTGGTCTAAACTCAAGTTTGGGTGTCGGTCGT